>TARA_R110002126_G_scaffold150582_4_pt1 | contig 93660 bp, 117 predicted proteins | sample TARA_R110002126 | Tara Oceans TARA_R110002126 (sample SAMEA4397536) | marine metagenome | biome: Polar Biome; feature: [DCM] deep chlorophyll maximum layer (ENVO:01000326); material: water (ENVO:00002006), including particulate matter (ENVO:01000060) such as... | depth 30 m
TCAGGCACGTTCACCTTCTGATAACCCCGCGCGGCATATGACTTGGGCGGCGCCCTGCCCTCTGGCGGACAGCGAGGATGGAAATGACGGGTTTCAGAGCGAACCGACAGACCCTGACCGGGCCGCACAGCGCCGCTGGTGCGGGGAGCCTGCGGCCCTGCCCCGCGCGGATGCCGGGGCCGCGCTGATGCCGACGCGGGTGCTGCTGATCGATACGAACGGAGACGACCGGCAGCGTTTGCAGCAGCTGATCCGCGCGACCGACCCCGATGTGCAGATCTTGCAGGCAGACACGGCCGAGACGGCGCTGAGCGCACATGCTGAGGGACTGGACGTCATTTTCCTGGACGACCAGGTGCCGCAGGGCGATGTCACCCGCGCAATTGACGCCTTGCTGGGCAAACACCCCAAGTGCGCCATCATCCTGACCATGGACGCGGGCCGCGAGGACCTGGCGAAATCAGCCATCATGCAGGGTGCGGTCGACTATATTGCAAAGGCCAACCTGACCGAGGGAGCGGTGCGACGGATCATCAAGGTGGGCCGGGAAACCGCGTTGATGCGATGGAAAATCGAACAGCAACGGCGCGACCTGACCACCTTTGCCAATGTTCTGGTACATGATTTCAGGGCACCGATCGTGCAGGTGTCCTGCATGGCCGAGCTGCTGTCGGAGAGCCTGCGCGAAGGAGATACGGAAGCGGCACAGCAAGAGCTGGCGATGTTGCAGAAGTCAGCGCGCCAGATGGCAGAGCTGGTCGACAGCCTGTCTGCCCTGATCCAGACCGACAGGCAGCCGCGCATCGAAAAGGTGACGGCAGACGATCTGAGCGATCGGGCGATGACGGCGCTGCGGCGTACGATCGTGCAGGCGGATGCGCATGTCGAGGTTACCCCCGGCCCCTATGATATCGCCTGTAGCCCGCCGCAGATCGCGCAACTGATCCAGAACCTTGTGGCCAATGCGATCAAGTTTGCCATCGGGGTGCGGCCGCATGTCCGCCTGAACGTGGCCCCCGACGGTGCCGACCACCTGTTGTTCAGCGTCAGCGACAATGGGATCGGGGTGCCTGACAGCTTTCGTGAGGCGATGTTCGAGCCGTTTCGCCGTTTGCATCCAACCGATACGATACCCGGTTCGGGATTGGGGCTGGCGACCTGCAAACGGATCGTCGAACACCACGGCGGCACGATCTGGTGCAGCGCGCCTGACAGCAACGCCCCCGACGGCCCGAACCCGGGCACGACGATCTGGTTCAGGTTACCGCGCAACCTGGGAACGGAGGAGCAGTGCAAGCCTGGCCGAACGCTGATCGCTGATCGCTGATCGGGCTGAAAATCGGAATTTCGAAGCGGTGCGGCGCAGGCTGTCCGTTCGGGGCCAGCTTTTCGAAACGCCAATCCAAAGCAGGGCCGACGGGTCGAACCGATGCCGGCCCGACGGTTGCCGTGGCGACGGGTTCGATGAAGTGAGGATTGCGAGGCGCGCCACCGTCCAGCACATCGCAGCCGAGATCGCCGACGGGGACCTCTGCGAACAATTTCGCCTCGGCGTGGGCGCTGCGCGCCAGGATATGCGGCGCGCGGGGAATTGCCCGGCAAAGGGATGCGTCGTGCCGCCCCGGTGTCCCTGACATGCAGCAGATGCTCAGGTGAGACCGAGGGCAGCGCCTTACCCACACTGTGTCCGTGCGCAAAAAGCGGCGGGGCCACGGGGTGGGAAGGCAAGTGTCTGCCACCCGGCAAGATCCGGTCATAACATTCATGACCTAGGTGTTCAGCGCAGACAAGATGCCGTCGTGCAATGTCCGCAAGACACGACTGGCGATTGCCGAAAAGGCAAACACGGATGCGGCGTTGGCGGCGCGGCTATGCCTTTTCGCGACCGCCGCCCCTTCACGGGTCCTCGGCTTTGCGTCGAAAGCTCGATTGCGGCCAGGTGCACACCGGTCATGACCTCAGCCTGCCTGGTGCGTCTATTCCCGCAAGGCATCCAACACGACCTGAAACGCGCAGCAGCGTCGTTGGCGGCTGCGGTAGGAGAGGTGAAAGCAGGGGAAATAGGGACCGAAATTCGCAAGACAGGTTCGGAGCTGCCGCTTTCCCTCAGCAAAACGCGTGGCGTCAGGACAAAATGGGCAAACGAGGAAACCGAGGGGCCGTGCGCCGCAGGGCGCGCCTCGGTCCGGTCATCACGCCTCTCGAATGGCAAAGATGGCGTTCGGGACAAGAATGGCTGATCGATCAATTCTCTCCGACAGATGCTCGCAAGGCGGACGTCTTTCGGGTGGTGGATCGGTTCGATGGGGTTTCGACCTTCGGCGTGTCAGGACGAGAGGAAATGTGCAGAAGATCGACCTGCCCTGAGGTGAACCCTTGCTGATCGCGGATACACTTCGATGGGGTTTCGACCTTCGGCATGTTGCGACGAAGGGTAGTAGCGGGCGCTTAACCGCAGCTAATGCTTTGCTTGGCCTCGGAAATGTTCTCATTCGACAGTTCGGCGTCGTCGGGCTGCATGAAAACGCGCCCCCTGCCCCGACCTTTGCGCGTGTTGGCACAGGGACCAGTCCGATGGGGCCAGACCGGCCAGCCCCCTTACCTTCCCCGCTCAATCCTCTTGTTCAACGAAGTCGCGCCCGCCTATCCGAGGCGAGAAGAAAACCATCTCGCATGGAAGTTTTGACCCGTAGCAGCACTCCGCTGACAACGAAAACTGTAGCGGGATGCAGAGATTTAAGCGCAGAATCAGCCGGAAGACTGAAATGCCTGCTCTGCTGGATGTCTTAAAGTGGGAGAATGGTGCACCGAGGAGGATTCGAACCCCCGACCCCTTGATTCGTAGTCACAGCCCTTGGCGTGATACGCATTAAAATCAGACGCTTAGAAACCATGGTTGAGACGAGATTTGAAAAAAACTGCTGATCCGGGCGCGAGTTGTGTCGCTCGGGTCGGCTTAAGTTTCAACCTCTCGGAGAGCAATATGTCACCATCCCAATTCAAGCGCCGCCATCCATGGATGAGAAATCTAGGCCGGAATACCGTTCTGAGCTTCATGTGGGACGCAGGCGAGAAACCTGCACCGCACTGGTATCAGCGCGGTCGGTGGATTGATCAAACCAACTGACCCCGGAGGCACCATGGTCACCGTCATCAGCTCGGAAACGCCGACAGCCCGAAAGCCACATCTCTGCGACAGTTGCCTGCGTAAGATCGCGTCCGGCACCACCTATCGCCGGGCGCGCTGCGTCGACGGTGGCGACGCATGGACGTGGAAAACGCACCTAGCCTGCCAGCGGGCCGGGCAAATACTCTGGGACCGCGATATCAGCGGCGAAGAGGACTGCCTGATCAACGTCTGCGACATGGACCATGAGGACCGCGAGATGGTCTACGCCGCCGACCCCGAAACCTTCCACGAGGTCTGGCCGGATCGCCCCGCGCCGAGCCAGCCGAAACCAATCCAGAACCCCCGGAGACCAAAATGAGCCAGACACAGACCATAGGATTCAAGCGGCAACCGCGACGCCATGGCCAGGCCGCGGGAACTTGCCGCGTTGGTTCGCCTGGTGTAATAAATATAGGATGGCCACTTTGGCGGGCAGAGGATTGCACCGAGAGGGATACATGATGTGGACCCCCAGTGACCGGCTAGCGACTGCCTCTGTCCACCTAAATGGCCGCATTTGAGGAGGCCAGCCCGTGCCCAGACTGCGGGATTCGTCCTCTCAAAGTGTGGCGTCCCGATGGGTCATTCCAGCAGCGCACAGAGTGCCAGTGCGGGCGCGTCACAGTCTGGGTCTTGTGTGGGCATGACGCGGTGCCAGATGCGACTGATGACATCCCGAACAGGAAGCAGCCATAACTATTGCAACAACCGCCCACAGAAACGCGAAAGCCCCGGCCGCAACGCCGGGGCTTCTACATTTCTGCTTGTGCTATAGCCTACCGGCACGCCCCTGTCATGGCAGCATCCAGACCCGCGACCCACGCGCCCAAAGCGTCATCAGGAAGCGGGCGGGGCATGTCAGCGCGCCACTGTCCGTATTTGGCGCACCCGGCATCCAGAGACACCGCACCGGCGCAGGCTGTCACGATCAGGGCGAGGATGAAGGGAGCGGCACGGCGCATCACTTCCACGCCCCATCATTGCCGCTCACCACGTCCTCGGGCGATTTGCCTTGGCGCAGGTCCGACTTGGCCTTGTTGCCTGCGACGGTGCCCGCCTCCTGACGCTTCAGCGTATCCTCGGCCTGGGCGGCCCGCTCAGCATCCTTGCCGCTGCGCCGCACGCCCATGCCCAGGCCGAACAGCGCCAGCACAGCGAGCCCGGCCGCGATCAGCTTCGGCCAGATACCGGCCAGCAGCGCACTCACGTCGTGCCCCCTTTCTTCTTCACGACGCGACTGGCGGCGAACGTGCCACCGAATACCGACAGCCCCGCCAGCACCTCGACCAGCGGTTCGATCTGGATCGTCAGCGTGCCGGCGCCGGGGTTGAAGGTCGCCCAGCCCTGCCCGGCCACGAAGGCCCCGCCGAGATAGAGCATCATGCGAATGAAGAGACCAATATTTCCGGCCATGGGTAACTCCTTTGGTTTGGATCAGGCGGCTCGGAAGAGACCGCACAGCTGCGACAGGAAAGCCGCGATCGGAGAGTAATCAGTGGCACGAGCCTTGGCCGGGGCGCTATGCACGGGCGCCGGGATATCAGCAGCAGCGCGCGCCAGGCGCACAGACCGGTCCAGCACGCCGATATCGTCCAGCTGCATGCCGTCATGCTTCCCAACCACGCGGACTTTCCACCCGCCGCCAAAGGTGCTCCAGGTGCGCAGCCCGCGCAGGAAGCGCATACGGCGCTCGCACAGGTCCTCGATCACGGTCTCGGCCTTGGCCCGGTTGGCGGCCGCGATTGTTTGAGCGCCCACCACACCGTCCACGGTGACGCCCAGCACGCGCTGCAGATCCCTGGCCGCCTGCGCCACGCCGGAATTCACGGCGTAGTCAGCCACGCAGTAATCGAGGCCAGAGGGCAGTAGGTCAGCACCCACCTTGTCGAGGTACTGGTGCGCGATGATGGCTTCGGCCTCGGCCTTGGAGATCCCGCGCACGGAGATTTGGGACTTGCCTTGCATCGCCCTCCAGTCGTTATAGGTGCGCTGTGTGATCCCGCGATCGGTCGCGCCGCCGGGATCCTCGGGATGGTTCACATAGCCACCCTCGGAAAGTCCAATCCAACCTTGGATCATCGGATAGTTTTTCTGCATGTCGGTCTCCTAAATGCAAAAGGCCCCACTAGGGGGCCAGCTCAGTTAGACGTTTCCGTTCTTCGCTCGCCGGACGCTCATGAGGATCAGCGTTCCCGCCAGCACCACCTTGGACAGAACGATCAGCCACTCCGGCGTGATGCCTATGCTCCGCACGATCGCTGTCAGCAGGACGCTGAACCCCAGCAGCGCGTAGCCGGCGGCGATAGCCCGGCCGGGTGGCTTGCTGCGCGCGTTCTGATGGGCGAGCCACCAGCAGGCCAATACGACCAGGGCAGACGAGATGTTGTTCAGGACCAGCAGCAATGTCACTTCGCATCCTCCTTCAGGATCATCCGTCGCACGCCACGGATCGCCGCAATGCCGCCCTCACCCATCACAAAACCAGAAGCCAAGAACGCCCAGCTATCTCCGCCCACCGTTGCGTCGATGGTGTGCCCGAGTAGCCCGCCCAGGAAGATCGCGCCAAAGGCGCCAGCCACGCCTTCAGCCAGGCGTCGACGCCATGCAGTTTGCGGCGCGAATACAGCGCGGACATACGCCCCCGCCGCCCCGGACAAGAACAGAGCTGAGAGCTGTTCCGGCATCGAGTTGAAGAGCGTCTGGATGAATTGGATGAAGCCGCTGATTAGGGCCGGGTCTTTGGTAGGATCGGCCATCTAGCCTCCGCGGTGCAGGATTGAGCATTGGCACCACGATATTTGCCGGCCGGGTGCCTGCACATGCACGCAAAAACCCCACTCCGTAGAGCAGGATCTTTTGCCAGGTCGGTCTTCACACCTCCGGAGAGTGGCGTTGCATTGATGCGCAGGCGTTAGGTCACCCCCAGATGTACGTGGCAGGGTCGGTCCACGTCTCGCCGTAGTAGCGACCTCCCTCCGCAAAGGCGGCAACCTTCTGCGCCTGACGCAGAGCATGCACGGCGTCCCACGCGCGCCCGGAGACTGTCAGGTTCTCCATGTAGGCCCCGTAGAAGACGAACGCCGTGCCGCCCTGCGTGAACGCGCCCGACGCTGTGGGTGCTGACCATCGCAGCAGTCCCTCTATGTCGCCGTCTGGCCCACCCGCGTCGGTCCAGGACTGTGGCAGACTATCCCGTCCGAGAGCATTCAGCATGACGCTGCCGAGAGCCGACTGTTTGGCGTAGAAATCGGCGCTATATGCCAGAGACGGCAGAAACTCTGTCCGCGCATCCTGGGTATCCGCGCTGTTGGCTCCAAACCGGAGCGAGTAGAACCGTCCTTCAAGCACATTCGAGCGCCCGGTGTCACGTAGGGCGAACGGCGTCTGAAACGTCCCGCTGCCCGAGACCATCACGGGTGTAGCCGTTTGTCGGATCATGGTGTCGACGTAGTAGGCGTCGGTCGGGTGCGACAGCATGTAGGATACCAATTGCTGGGGCACCCAATCAAAACCCTGGTACCCCGAAGTTGCTGCCGGGTTGAAGAAACCATGCAGCGCGCCCTTGTCGGTCAGCTCAAGGGCGACGCCCCCAGCGACCCCGGCGACCCGGCCCGGCCCGTTCGCATCTGCTATGTCACTTCCGGTGAGACCTGAAAGCGCGCCTCGCGCATAGTTGCGCAGAACGTCGCCCTCGGCGGGGAATGCAGAGAGGTTTTGCAGCGCCGGTTCCAGATACAGCACCGTACCGGCGTTCATGAGGCCTTCAGGGACGCCTCGCACGGGGATTGTGGGATCAGGGCACACACCGGGTGCCTCATACAGAATGTTATCCATTACCACCTCCGGTATGTTGTCAGGGACAAATGATGCAGATCGGCGTCGAAGTTTCCGCTGGCGTCCAGAAACTGCCATTCAATAAACGGTCTCAGGGAAACCGCCGCACCCGCGCCGACTTCGGTATCGAGGAAAAAGTTTGTCTTCACAGAAGCGTCCCAATCTCCAACGGCCATCTGCCAGCGTGATTGTCCTGTCTGGCGGATCATGCGCACAATCCAGAGATCCATGGAAAATTCGCGGTTATGGTCCGGTCCGAGGTGCGTTGGCACCTTTTTTCGCGTTTGAACCCCGCCGCTCAGGCCGACAAAATATGTCGAAATCTTGCCGTAGGTGCCGCCTTCATAGTCTGGGTCATAGGCGACATCGGGGGGCAACGCTTCAAGATATGCGCCATTCTGCCGATCATCCGAAATCATGCCCCAGCGGAACGACCGCGCGGTTTGTGTGCCCGGCGCGCCAATCGTGGTGCCCCCGCGAACCGACATGCGGACGCGATAGGAGGTCAGGCCGGGTTCATCCTCGCGTTTGACCAGCGGCCCTTGCGCGCGGGCATAACCTAGCGTTGTGCGCTTGAGGTTCTTGCCGGTGTAATCACCAACGTCTGTCACAACCACACCGGTATAATCGCCGGTTGTGGGGATAGAAAACCCGGTTGGAATGCCGAGGCTGTCGAAATCTCCACCAAACTCTTGAGAGCGATGGCCCGGCGGAACGAGTTCGCCGGTAAATGGGTCAGTGAGAAGCATGATCAGACCGCCTTCTTGATACCAATTTTATGGGTGCTGTTGGTGCTGCCGCCGCGATACGCCGCGAAGGTCTCGCCATCTACGGTGACAGTGGTTGCGCCCATGATTACCAAACCTTCTTCCCACGCCTGCGCGGGCGGGGTTATGTCGATGGTGGTGCCAATGACGGCCCCGCCTCTTCCGATCCGCATCGCGCGTTTCGGAGACATTTTGTAGATTTGCCCGTTTTTCATGACGGCAGGCGTGCCGATCAGGGTGCCACTCTCCTGCATCACGCGGCGAGGAAAGGGTACGAACGTCGCGTCGAAATTGGGGTCTCTGTCATCCCATTGGCAAAAGGCATTTGCCCCCGACCCGGCCCCGCCTTGCAGCGCGTGTGCGAAAATGTCTGCCCCAATCTGGAAGAGCGTCAAATAACCGGTGTGTCCCGTGCCGGGGTATTTGTCCGTAAAATTGTCAAACGCAACTTTCGGAGCTGAGAACGCCTCGGGATTGTCGATCCAGTTGACCGGCGGGTTGTCGATACCGTTCGGAAACAGCGGCCCCTCCAGCGTCACATAGAGAGAGGTTTGCGTGCCGGTGCCCATGCCTGCCGCCGGGTCGCTGTATGCTTGATAAAAAATGTGGAGCTTGCCTTTGATCCACATCGGAACGGCGGTCTCTGTCTGTTTGCTCTCCCCGTTGTCATCGCGGTAGATTTTGCCTCGATATGTCCACGGCCCGTTCGGGTGTGGTGCTGTAAGCAAGATCACTCCGGAGTCCTCATGCACTTGTGCGTGGTCCGTCGTCGATAACATTGCGTACTCGTCGATACCCTCTTCCTGGAGGCCAAAAAGACACGGCCAGTAGAACGATGTCTGCCCCGGCACGTCGGCCAACGTGATCACGGGGGCGTCAAGGTGCTTGACCCAAACAGGATATTCCCGGCTCGGTCCATGCGGCTCAGTCGAAAGTGAAATGATCGGCGCAGCCGTCGCAACTTTGATGATGTCGGGGTTAGGGTTCCCGGCAATATCCTGGACAGCAGCGATCAACTCTGGCGATGGGTTCTGGAAATCCAGATCGAGCTGATCCAGCAGTGACGCAATGTCCTCATCCGACAGATCAGAGAGGTTCATGTCGATATTGAGCAGGCTGGCCAGCAGATCCAACTGCGCTGAGGTCAGGTCATTGAAGTTCAACGACCTTGCAATCAGACGTGCCGCCAGTGCGGTTGGCCCGCCCGTTGCGCGCAGGATTTCCAACCACGACCGCTTGTCGTCTCCCGCGAACCCGACGCCCCACGCGATCTCGGGGTCGTTCGTAGGCCCAACCGCAACGCCTCGGACGATCAGATCCAACATGACCGCCGCAATCGAGGCGACACGCGCGGCTTCTTCTGCGGTCAGGGCAGCACCGAGATCAACGACATCATTGTCCGTCTCCGCGAGACCAGCTGTCAGCGCAGCATCTGCATTGGCGCGCGTCAGGATTTCCGCGCCAAGAGAATTGCCGATTTGATCGAAGTCATCGTTTATCTGCTTGTTCGTCGGTCTGTCGACATGGATCCACCGACCCCAATCAACTTGCCGCACGTTCGTCCCTTGCTTGGGAACGAGCGGACCATCGTAACCCGTAGCCGTCGCTTGATTGCGCATAGCTCCAGGGCCATCACCTGGGCCGACCTCGATCACCTCCCAAGCCACCGACCCACTGATATTGATCGCCTGTATACCAGGGCCATCCCAAGAGTCCGCATAGCGAGACACCCCTGCCGCAGTCTGGGCATACCCTTGGGCCGCATCGCGCGCTTCATTCGCTTGCACCAAACTTGCCGCTGATTTTGCCGCATGATGCAAAGCGGAAAACTGCCCGGCCTCAACGGCAACATCTTCGGGTTTTTCTGCCCACTCTTGCGATTTATCGCGCGCATTTTCGGACGCAGTGATCGCACCGGCCACGTCTCCGAACTGCGTAGCTATCCCTTGGACTGCCGCCAGAGATCCAGCCGCCATCGCTGCTGACGATGCCGAACTACCTGCCGATGTCTGGGAAGCAGAGGCGAATCCTTGTGCCTCTTCAATCTTCGATGTGGTCGGGCCACTCGTGAAACGCTCGTTCTCCTGATCCCAAACAATCACGCAATCGTTCTGGACCTGTAGCGACGCCTGTTCGGAGAAAGCTCGAAGACCTGTTTTTGAGCGAAGGTTCACCTCGGATAGAGTTGCCCAGAGGCGTGCAAATTCGGAATTGAGCTTCGCGGTCAGAAGCGGATCCGTCAGGCCATAATCGGCACCACGGCCAGGTGCCAGGTCACCAAACAGGTGAATGACCGTGCCAGATGGCATCGAGGATGCGAACGCAATAGTGGCGTTATCGTCGTACCCTGCCGCAAAGGACGCGGAGACAGAATACCCCGAGGTGACGCGGATGAAGTTGACATAGACCTCGATGGCATCGCTCTCGAACAGCCGAAAGCCTACCTCAAAAGGGCCAAGCGATGGGCTGGCCAGCGTGATCTGGTTGGAGCGGGGTGTGTTGGGTACGGTTGCCATGGGGGCAAATTGAGACCCCCATGACTTTCAGCAAATGCACTCAGAATGGCGAGACGGCGCCGCTCTTCCAAATCTCGCTGTTGCCGTACTCACGCTGCTGACGCCTGACGGCATTTCGCATTTCCTGCGCGGCCTCGGGGTCCAGGGCCAGTTGCATCTGATCCCATACCAGCCGATCCATCGCTGCGCGTGTCGGGAAGAAGGTGCTGCCCGGCGTATACCTCTTGGCGAACTTCACAGCATCTCGGCCGAGGTGCATATCCTCGCCCTTGATAGCCGAAGCCATGTTGCCGAAGGTCAGGCCGCCGATGTCATTACCGAGTCCGACGACGGGCCCGGCGAAGTATCCCATCAGACCGCCGCCCAGGCGAGTGGTCGACGCCGATGTCAGATCCCCGATTATCCCCAGACCTCCACCTTGCAGCCCGGCCGCAGTCCAGAACGACCAGTCATCCATCGGCCGCGGCTCATTCCCTTTGGCCAACTCCTTCAACTGGACACCCATGGCCCCCATCAGCGTGAAGCCCGCCATGCCGGCCGCAACGTACTGTGCCCGCGCCATGCCCGTCGGCAGCGCCATGACCTGACGATATTGGTTGATCGAAAAGGTCATAGCATAGCTCTTGTAGCTCACGAACGAGCGCGAAAGCTCACCCGAGATAGAGCCAGGCTTTGTCTCACCCATGAACCGCGCGCGCATCTCATAGCTGTTGGACGGCACCGCCACCTCTGTCAGCTCCTGCGCCAGTCCGTCGATCGTCAGCATGATCCGTTCAACCGTGGCTGGATCGATACCCGCATCCAGCGCCGCGCCGCGCCAGTAGAGAGGCGACGCGAACCGCACCCCGTCTTTCGTGCGGAAATGCAGCGCCTCATCAGCGAAAAGCGACCAATCCTCATCGGTGATCCCGCGCGCGCGCAGAACGTCGCCCACGCCAGGCTGAAGGTCATCGAGCGTCTTCGCCCCTGCGAGGTGCCCGGCGAATTCCATATTGAACGCGACGCGCCCCATGTCGGTCCAGAAAGACAGCCCCTGCGCGCGCATTACGAAGGAGGACATGCGCTCAGTCCATCCGGCGACGGGGCTTTCCCCCAAATAGCGAAGCATCGTATTGCCGGCATCGGCCAAGGTGTCAGCCACATACCCCATTCTCGCCGCCTCTTCGCGCGTGGCGCTGCTTGCCAGGAGTTTGACGTGGCGAGAGATGAAGTTTGCCGGGTTGGCGCCGATCGTCTTCGCCGCCAGCCCCATGGCCACGCTATCCGACCCAGACACCAACACGGCCGACCCGAGATGCGCGGCCGAGAGAACCTGCCGCAGGCCGCCGAAGAACTTCGCCCAGGTTTCATTGTGGGGGGCGTTGGCGGTGCCAGAAATGTGCGCCAGCATCGCGCGCGCTGTGTTCGCGTTGGCGTGCAGACGGTTTTCCGCCTTCACGTCGCCGGCCACACGCTTGGCCGCGTGGTTGATCATGTTCTCCAGTCCGGCTGTGTGGGAGGGGCCCAGGGTCCGCATCATCGCAATATCCCGCGCCATCTTGTGCAGATGACCGACGATCGCGCCGTATGGCTCAGATGTGCCGTACCGCTCGTTGTAGGCAAGCCAGTCATCTGCGCTCTTGAAGTGCATCACGCGGGCCTCGGAATATCTATTGTGCAAAGCCTTTCCGTTGTTCATGCCCCAGGTGACATCGCGCTTCACCCAGCCATCACTCTGGATATTATCGAAAATCTCCTTCATGAAACGCCGCTGAACCCACTCCGGCGGTGGCATTCCATCGGTCGAGAAGGGCTTGCCCGTCTTGAAGTTCTCAATACGCTGCCAATCCAGCCGGTGCGCCGTTTCGGAAAACCAGTTCTCGAACGCTTTCTCAGGTGTATCGCCTCCACTCATGATGCGCTGGCGATCGTGCCGGTGCGGGATCCCGTGATCGTCAAGCTTGCCGATATTGCCGCCGGCCGCGTTGAACATCTGACGCGCGCGCTCGAACACGTCGCGCACTGAAGCCGCCATGGCCGCAGTCGTGGCGTCGCCGCTGGCCTCTCCGTGCATCTCACGCACAAGATCCTTCAACTGAGCCTTGTTGCGAACATTGCCCACCAAATCCCGAGAGTGCTTTTCCAAGAAGGCCGACATCGCACCATTGAATTGCCGCATCAGCGCGGCCGTCATGCCCACCACGCTATCCATCTGGTTCTCCGACGCCCGAGATGCTTCGAGGATGCGCAGCGGCAGCTCTTCAGGCTTCGAGGAGGTTGCGGCCAGCATCGCATTCCGGCGCTCTGCCGACAGCTGCGCCAGGATGGTATGTCGGTCCCGCTGCAAGCCGGCCCGCATCGAGGACTTCACATCGTCGGACGCCATCTGCTCAGCCTGTGCGCGCCAGTATCCCTGCCGCTCATAGGCGTCTGCCATCCTCTCCCATTCGGCCGTAGCGGCCTTGGCCCGCGCCTTGTGTTTCGGCTCTTCCTCGGCGGCTGCACCCATGCAATTTGCGAAAGTCATGTGACGCTCCTGTTCGGAGAGCAAAGCTCTGCGATTTCGACAAAATCTTGCTCTTGTTCCAGATCATCCAGCCACTTCGACGCGGGCGCTGAAATCGTGTTGCCGGCATCGTCTGTCATGCTCACCAGAAAATCGCCGTCGGCCTCGATCGAGGCACGCATCTCCTGCGCTATCGCGACATTGGCGTCATCGACCACCTTGCTGCGCGGCCCCTCGTCGAACATGTCTATCTGGTTTCTGGCGTTCAGATCGAAGAGACCTTCATCCGCCGGGGCATCTCCGCCGCGCAATGGTTCCGCAAGCTGGGCCTCAAGCCGCTCTGCCTGCGTTACCGGGTCAACGCCTTCGATCAGGCCTTGGCCGCCTGGGTCAACCTGGCTGTTGCCCGTGCTTCCAGGCGATCCTTGACCCCCTGCGCCAGCTCCATCTGCTTCTGGCTGCTGGCCGGATCCGCCAAGATCGTTTGGGCCGTCTCGTAATTGGCTTGCATAGGACGCGTCATTCCGCGCCGCAAATCGACCTTCTGGGGCTTCTGTGCCATCTGCATTCGCTCCTCTTGCGAAAGAAAGATCTTCTGCATCGATAGCATCAAGTGCATCGTCGACGCTACCACCTCGCTCAGCGATCATCTGGGCAATGTCATCTCGCATCACTGGCGACACAAGATCGGAGAGGCCGAATTGGTTCACGTGGTCATCGACCGCGCTCTTGATCCGGTTCATGCCGTCCTGCAATTCGCTCACATCTGCGGAATCGGGCAGAGGGTCGAACCGCTCCGCCACCAGGTCGCGCTGGCGAAGATAGTCCTCAAGCTGTTGTTCTGCCTCCGAAAGATCAACCATGCTCCGCAAGGGGGATTGGCCGTCAAGCTCACCGGCGAGAACTTTGAGGAATCCGAACTGATCGAGATATATGCCATCATCCGACAATCCCGCCGCAGAGGTTATGCCGGGAAAGCGCTCTTCCATCTCTGACGCGACCAGGTTGTCAAAGCTCTTTCGGCCACGCTTGGAAAACAGCCCCGGCGATGTGCGAGATGTGACACCAGCTTGCCGTAGCTCCGCCGCTGCTTCGCCGTCTGGATGAATTTGGAAGGTCGATATGCCACCACCCTCATTGGGCATGTCATTCTCTTTCGACTTGAGCCAATTCGCGATCGGCCGCGTGACACCTCCTGTTTCAGCGCGGATACGGTCAATCTCCTGTATCAGCCCCACTTCAATGGGATCCGCAGAAGGCGCCGCCGCAGGCATCACGCCCGGATCACCAGCCTGATCAAATGGCGCAGCTGGTGCACCAATATCGTCAACCACAGGAGCGGCCGGCCCAGAGGCGGCTTCACCGGAGGCCATGGCGTCTTCTGCCGCATCGACAGCTGCCTTATCCTCGACCCTCCAGGGGCCCCGCCGCTGCGATGCAAATTCCACCGCCCTTCTCAGCTCGTCACTGATCTGCGCCCGGCCGCCGCGTGTCAGTGCCTTTGCACCACCGGCCAGCGCTCCGGAGAAACCTGCCCCCATGGCAATCTGGGCCAATGGATTTGGGTTCGGGATGTCCAGATATTCAGCCATTTGGTACTGGCGCGGCAGCACCGCCGCCTCGCCCAGGGCGCCAAGCGCCGCTTCCTGGGCGACGATACGCGCGACGGATCCAGTACCACCGCCGACGAACATGCTCATGACGCTGGTTTGGTCGGTCACGGCCGCGCCGCCCCGGCCGAAGAATTCGGTGATCCCGCTGGCGTTGCGCATGAAGTCGATGGTTTCGATCGCGTCCTGATATTCCTTGGAATAGTTTTCCTTGGTGCGTTCTTCCACGGCATCACGCGTCCATGGCAACGAGGTGTCACCGGATTCCTGGGCGAGCTTCAGCAATCGTTCCTCGCGCTTCATGCGATCCGCCGTCGGGTTCGTCCGGTGCTTCGGATTCGGCGCCTCCTCGATCACCGCTTTGCCCCCAGCTTTCTGCATCAGGGACTTCTCGATATCCTCGAACACGCTGGCCCGCGTCTTGGCGACCCGGTGCCATGCGTCGGTTTCCATTTGCTCTGCTTTGAAAGAAGCCGTGAGGCCTTCCATAAAGCCAGAAGGCGCCCGTTTGGGGCGCCGTGCTTTCATTTCAGGAAGATCCTCTTTTCCCGCGATTTCAAACATCAGTCACCACCCTGTGCCAGTTTCCTCATGTCGAAGATGAAGACATTTCCATCCTCGTTTTCGACATCGGTGCCCCCGAAGACCTCCATCCGATAGAATCCGTGCATGATCTGGCCAGAGCTGGAGGTGACCGGGATGAAGCGCGCATCGCGCATCTGCCGCGCCGTCAGCGGCTCACCGTTGTAGGAAGGCACACCATTGCCGCCCCACAAGTCAGCTTGCGGTTCAGTGACGCGCATTTCGCCGCCCCGGCCGGTTTGCTGGGTGAACCCGAGCGCATTGCGAATACCGACCTCCACCTGATCCGGCTTGATCCCGGGCGGCAGAAGGGTTTGGAAACCGTTCACCTCCTGCACACCCCCGGTACCGCCACGGGTGCCCTCTTCGAATCCCAAGGCCTCTTGCAGGGCGCTTTCCATCAGGTTCAGCGCGTCATCGCTCTGCGGATCAATCCCGCGCGCCGACGCCGCATAGATCGCCTTGGCGGCGGCCATGACCTGGCCTTGAACCGCCGGTCCTGCCGATATCGCGGCAGCGATGTCTGGGTTCAGCACCTCGATACTCGACGCTTTGGGTGGCAAGATCACCAGCCCCTCGGAAAGCATCTGCTGACCGATGAGGGCCTTCTGCCCCACGGCCTCGCTGACGCCAGCCGCCATCAGACCGCCGACCTGCTGCGTCACCTTGTCCGCCTTCACCTCTTTCAACGCCTTGCTGGTGGCGGGACCGAACGCTGTCACGAACGCCTGGGCCGCAATGGCCTTCACCGTCGGGTCGGCACCCTCCGCAAAGACCGGGATCATGGTTTTGACCTCAGCGTCGGAGAAATAGACCGGCTGAGCCAGATACCCCTCTTCAACCCGAGCCCGCGCGTAGTCTCGGCGTGCCGTCAGAGCTGCCATGTAGTTTCCGGCGTCGGTCATGTCGGGCAGCGCCGGGGGCTTCTCGTTGGCAGGCATGTAATCTTGGAAGTACTGCATGGGGTCTTTTGCAAGCGCAGAGTTAGCCGCGGTGTCGACGCTCTTCATCGCATCCAGACGATACGTCTCCCAAGCCTCGCCAAGCATCCTGCCCTGCTCTTCTGCGATCACGGCCTTCCGTGCTGCGGGCGGCATGGCAAAGATCTCTGGTACGCTGTCACGAACGCCTAGAACGGCTGCAGCCTCCATTGCCTTTTCGGGTGCGATTGCGAACGTGTTGGGGTCGTTCAGAATCCCCTCATCTGCTGAACTCTGACCGTTTTTCCCAATTGAAATTATGCTGTCGAGCCTATCAACCACGCCCTTCACATACTCGGTGCGGCGCTTGCTGATCAGCGCCTGCGCCGATCGCTCAGCGTCCAAAACCGCATTCTCAGACTGCGCGCGCGTCCAGGACAGGCCCGGTATGGCCTCACGAGCTGTAAGCAGGCCACCAAGGCGCTCACGGGCGGCCACAGCTGCCTCAGTATTGCCCGAGGCGATGGCCTCAGCATACTCGGTGCCCCAGCGGTCAATCAGCGCCCGACTGCTATTGTCTGCGCGCTTCCTGATGTCGGCATGCTTGTCCTCCATCATGCCGAGGTAGCGTTGCTGCGCACTTCGCTCCAGGTTCGCGCGAATATCCGGGCGGAATTGCTCTGGCGCGGCCTTGACCGCTTCTTCGATGTAGCCACGTGTCGCTTCGGCAAAGCCATCAGGGTCCAGCGGATATTGCGACGAAAGACCGGATAGATCCGCCTCGGATGAAAGTGTCATCTCTGAGAGATACGCCGTGGAAGCGGCCGCGTTGTAGGCCTGAAGGATTGGGCCAGACATGGGCGAGAACAGGCGCGGTTCCGTCGCACCTTCGCTCGTGGTGACCAGGGTGGGCTGAACGTCCTGCATCTCAGGCGCCACCGCACCGCCGCCGCCTTCAAACTCAGATATCGCAGCCTCAAGGTCTGCATCGTCGACGTTTTTCAGACCCTCCCATTCTCCGCGCAAACGGGCAATCTTCCCGGTCATGGTCAGCGGGCCGGTGATAGCCTGCCGCGCAAGGTGATTGATCATGATGTTCTGGGTGTTGGCGTCGAACAGCGTGTCGCCAGACAGCCCCAGCTGTTTTGCGGTGCGCCGCGCCGTCGTCCCGACGATCTGCCCGGCACCTGCCGGCGTCGCCACCCGGCCAACTTGTGATTTTACCCACTGACCATACTCGCCGTCAGGCGCGGTAAAGGCCGCCAGCTCGTCAAGCGTCATCTTCGATACATCGACCCCGGCGAAGCGGCCGCCCGGCTTCTGCGCATGACCGAAAAGCGTGCTGAAACTGCCGGCACCCTCGGTCTTATCGATCAGGGCCCGAAGGCGCGTACCCGTCCCGGCGCCGCCGTCGACGCCAGGGAAAGAGAATTTCACCCGGTTGTTCCCGGCTTGCATCTTGGCATATTCACGAGCGTCCTTGTCGCCGCGGCGCTTCATCTGGTCGATCGCGGCCGGCTCCATGAAGTCATAGGCTTGATTGGCCAGATCTGCGATCAGAGCAAAACCCCCGCCGCCCTCTGGACCGACTTGTTGCTGACGAGACAGCGGGTTGCCACGAACGATGCGTCGAATTTCTGCCATGATCAGGCTCCTGCCAGACTTGCGATTTGGAAGAGTGATGGCCCTGCCTTGGCCAGCCCTGAGACAAAGCCGCGCTGCCCCTTGGCGCGCGCGTTGATACCGGCCTGGGTGTAATCGTTGGCGGCCGATTTCTCGTTCCCTACAGCGATGCGACGATTGCGATCACCAGCGGTTCGGATTTCGTTCAATATGCCGAAGGTGCCGACGCTGGGATTATCGCCATTTGCCGCGAAAGCATTGCGCGCAGACGCCAGTTCCGACGAAAGGCTCTGCCGCGCTGCCGTGTCTGTCTGAAGTGCGCGCGTCCGGCCAATAAACGCATTCAGGTTCGCGTTTTTCTGTTCCTGAATACCTTGGCTCCGTGACGCAAAAGCCCCGCCGATGGCGGAGCCCGCTTTCAGAGCAACTGCTGCCGTTGCTGGATCCATCAGTATTTCACCTCTTGCCCTATTGCCATGATCGTGAACGGCCCTGGCTCGTTGCGAACAATTTCAATGTCCGGATACTCTTGCCGCCCGGTGACGATATGGCGGAACTTCTTGGTGCGGCGGGGCGGCGGTATTCCTGGGATGTCTCCGAACTCATAGCCGCCCAGAGTGCGTGTCACGCCGTTGCAGATCGTCTGAAAGGCGATGCTGTCTTTCATCGACACGATCAGCTGTTTGACGCGAGCTGGTTGCTTGCCGGCGTATGGGCTTTCGACAACCACCTTCGGCCACACCTTGACCGAGGCGTCGAATTTCAACCCGATATGACGGTTTCCGGTGACGCCAGGCGACCCCAACAAGGTCCCGTCGAATTGAGCGAGGAAGTCGCCATAGTAGCCGTCCCCGACCATGTAGCTCAGCGTATGCCCGGGAAGGTGGGGGCTGGCATCATTCGTGGTCATGAGCGCTGAATCGAGAAACATGTCGTTGTCGAAGCGCTCCAGCATTTGAACCGGGCTTCCATTCACGACACGACTGACCAGCGCCCAATAGCTGTCAAACATCGGCATGACATCGACGAACGAACCGGCCGTTTCCCAGGGAGAAAAGCCGATCGACTCCTCGTCAAACTGAGTAGACCAGGACACCGCCGCCAACGTGCCATCGCCATTGACGATGAACATGTATTTTTCGGCATCCGGCGAGTTTATTGCCGGGCTGCAAATCGACACGGGATTCTTGATAAGCTCGTCGTGGTAAAGCGTGACGTTCGCGACGGCCCATTTCAGGTAGGAGGAATTTGCCTGAAGCGCGACAGCGACGGATTCGCCACTCGCCTCCACAAAAATAACCTTGTCCTCGACCAGCGCGGGCTTGATGTCGCTGGCGCCGCGCTGATCGAATTTGATCGCCCGAAACGTGAGCGGCGTAATCGCACCGCTATCCCGGATATTCACGAAGTAGCAGCCAGAATCCGACAATAGGATCAGGTCTCCAGCGCTGATCCCATGAAGGAACCGCGGCGAGCCGTCGCCAATATCTCGGATAACCGCGTCATCATCTTCCGCACCGGTGCCGAAGTCGTTGTATGCCCTTGAGGAGGAGCAAGCGATGACGCTGGGACTGTCCCTGAAGTTCATCAGCACAAGCCGGCCTGCGATCGCTGTTGCCGAGCGCGGCCAGCCATGTGCTGCCGACATCAGTTGCTCATCCCAAATCGTCGATGGCATGGGGCTGATAGGCGATACCGACACGATGTTCGACGTGAACGTGGGACTGGAGATGGACTCGGTGTTGTCCGGGCCGTCGTAATTTGTGATGGTCACCACAGAAATCGTCCCGCCAGGCCCATCCACGGCCGCAACCAACCCCTGAAAGTTGCTGTCGCTGGATACCACGGCATCACCCACTCTGAATTCCAATGCGGAATCGACCGTCAGCTGGAACGAGGGCGGCAGGCGGTTCGCGCACAGGCCATTGACGTTGTTGGCGTCGCCGTAGCTTTCGATGTAGATTTCCCGTCCACCATAGCGAATGAACGAACCGACGTGCGACGGTGTGAACACAGGCGCGCTCGCCGTCACCACAATCGAACCAACCCGGTCTGACGGCTGTATCGTCACGCCTTTATGGAAAGACCAGTAGGGCTGGGCCCGCTGTTCACCTGGCTCCTCGACGAACAGGAAGTTCTCGAACACCCACGTCCCGCCACTCAGATACAGCCGGTAGATGCCAGATCCAGGATCACCAATCAGCGTGTCTTTGCGCGAAGAGAGAACCCATATGCTCGCCGGCTCCGACCAGACGACACCACCCACCTCCGTCAGGGTTGCTGCATTTTCGTTCAGGATCAGAAGGCGGTCATCGAGAACAGCGACGGCAAATTTCTGATATGCATCAGGTCGCACTTCAAACACCTGACGCGCCGCACTCAGGCGCAGAAATTCCAGCCCCGGCCGCGTTGTGACAACGCGAGATCCCAGGAGCCGCATGTTTTTCGCGCCGCGAAGCGATCGTTCGCGGATTTCAGAACCATGGGCCTCCAGAAGGTCCTCTCGTGTCTGCATGAAGCTGAAATCGCGTTGGGTGATGACCTTCTTAGCCACGGCCGAACCTCGCGTCTGCAATGCGGCTCGATCGGTTCAGCTTCTTGGGTGTCCGGGCCTTTGAGGAGATCGTGCGAGCCTTCTGAAAGTAGACCTCGGCCGCCTGTTCCATCTCGCTTGATGGATCCTCCTGGAGACGCAGCAGCACCGCTTCCATCTTCATCTGGATTCCGCGCGCGAAGTTTGCGCCCCACAGCGCCGGATCCTGAGAAATCAGCAGCTCTGCAAAACACCCGGCCTCGCTGTCGACATAGACCCGCTCCGCGTCTGTCGAAAACTCGATGAACGTCCGCACGCCGGGCGATGCCTCACTCCATACGTGGCGCACATGCAGCGTGTTTTGCGGCAGAAGATACGCGTCGGCATACCCGAAAGCGCCATCCGATCGCGTCTGAAGGAATTCTTGCTGGCGGCTGAAGTTGTAGTGCCCATCCTCAAGCTCAGCTTCCACCACGAGCGGCCAGCTGCCGTTCATGGCCTCAAATTCCGGACTCCCATCATTGATGGATGCCAGTTTCTCAAGGCCCTGTTCTGTCAGGGCGGCATTCATGATGCCAAGTTTTGAAAATTGCGTTGCCATGTGCCGAATATCCGGCTCAGTCGCGCAAAGCCATATGCACGAAAAAAGGGGGCGCCCGAAAGCACCCCCCTGGTCCCGACAAGATCCCAGGCCGATCGTCAGGACGTCTCGTCGTCCTCGATAACGTCGACTTCATCCAGCTTCTTCTCGATCAGCTTGATGATGTCGGAGCGCTGCATCTGCTTTTCCGTCTTGATGCCAAGTTGCAGCATCATGATTTTCAGATCGCGCGACGGCATGTCTTGCAGCGACGGAGCCACGGCTGGCGCCGCAGCAGCGCCCTGCTCTTGATCGGGCTTCAGCATGTACATGCCACCCGAATTGCGGATGTTTTCCAGAGCGGTCTGGTAGCTGACCACCCGGCCGCCGGCCTTTGCCATGTCTGCCATGATCTTCTTGTCAGCGGCCGTTTTGGCGTCGAAGGCGGGGTTTGCAATGATGGTGACCTGTTTGGGCATATCAAAGCTCCTTCGAGAGATAGGCGCCGAAGGCGATCGAGGGCGACGTGCCCGCCACATCGAGGTGGAGGTCGATGTAGCGGTAATAGGTATCGACCCGTTCGGTGCGCGCGCGCATGACGTACTGATCGCCGGCGACGGTATCCACGGTGGAAATTGGCACCGCCGCAGCGTCACCAAGCTCCAAGGTGTCAAGCACACGCGCGTCCGAGCGATCCGCAACGTTCGAGCCGACCAGGCGCAGGGTGTAGGTTTCGTCCCCCGCCGAGACCTTGCAGGACTCGATGTTGATGACGGCAACCAGGTCGGTGACGACACCGGCCCCCTGATCGTGCTGGACGCCGACATAAGCGTCAGCCGTGAGCGCGGCCAGACCAAGCTCGCGCTTGATAAGGCCGGCCGCGGCGTCGATTGCAAAAATCTTGCTGGGCATAGTGGGTAGCTCCTTTCAGCCGGCCTTACTTGATGATCGGCGCGTTGGTGACGGAATTGAGGCGCATGGCCGCGAAGGGGTCGAACACGCCCATGCCGACATCATGCTCGATGTTGACACGCATGTTCACACCATCCTCCAAGAGGCCAAAGTCGGTGACTTCCATCGGCGCGACTTCCAGCGCGCAGACACCATCTTCGGCAAAGCGGACGATGTAGATCGAGGAGGTGACCGCCGCGCCGCCGCCCTGCGCAACTTCATCGAAGGGGATGAACTCACCGAACTGCGTCACCCCGTAGCCGGTATAGATCGGCAGGTTGCCATAGCGGGTGATCTGGCGGCCCATCTCGTCCTTGTCCAGGGTGATGAACCCGCCGATCTGGGTATCCCGTTGCGCGGCCGCAAAGCGATCCTTGATGGCTTTCGGCATGATGATCGCCGTGGGTGATTCAACAAGGCCGATCGCCCGGTCCAGCTGGGACAGCGACAGCGGCCCGCCACCGGAGGCGGCCGAGTTGGCGAGAATGCGGCTCTTGTAGTTGGTACCATCGGTGGAACCGCCGACAGCCTTCAGGCGGGCTTTCATGCCGGTGTATTCACGCGGCGCCGACTGGTTGTCGCCGTCGATGAACGTGTCCGCCCAGATCTTGGCCTTGCGCTTGAGCGACATTTTCTCGTCGATCGTGCGGCGGCCTTCACCATGGCGACGCACAAGAACGCGGTCGACATCGATGTTACCGGCCAGCGGGAACGTCTGTTCAACCTTGTCGTTGAGCAGGCCATGGCCCTCGTTGGGCAGTTCGTTGATCGCGCGGAAGCCCATGTTGTCGGGCAGAGCGCCCTCTTCCTGATAGCGATAGACGCCGCCGGGCGCGGCCATGAAGGGGATTTCGCCCATGAAATCGACGTTCTCGGGGAAAAGCTCGATGATAGCGCGGCGCTTATCATCCTCCGGGAAAGTCTTGGCGTATTCGAGCAGCGTTTGGACCATTGGTCAGATACCTCTTATCCGGTTTTCGATCGGTTGATTGCGGCGAGCCGCGAGGATCCGAATTTCCCTTCAAACCCTTCCGCTGGCTGCGGGTCTTTGGGCGTCGAGATGCTTCGGGGTTGCAGCAATTTCTCCAGGGCCTTGATTCCGGCAGCGGAGGTGGTTGCAGCTTCGAGCGACTTGGCGGACTCCGGGGGAAGCCGGGCCGCCAAGCTTCGCTGAACTGTTGCGACCCGCGCTTTGCGGGCGGCATCATTTGCGCCAAGGGTCTCGAATTCCGCCTTGCTGGCTTCCAGACCGCGCTGGATCTTGGTCGCTTCGTACTTGTGCAGGAGGCCCATCACCTGGCCGGCCGCCGATTTCGGAAGGTTGTTTTCCTTCAAAAACGAGCCCAGCTCACCGAAAAGCGGCTGCATCGCCTCGTCATCGACATTGATCTTCGGCACGAATTCTTCCGGCAGATCGATCCCGGATTCGAACCCTTCCGGCAGCGCAAATTCGTAGTTGCCGTCCTCCGGCACATCGGCAAGGGCTTCGTCGCGTTGAGCCTTTTCGGCCAGCAACGACTGATAATGCTCGGTGAATTTGCCCAGATCGGGCTTGCCGTCGGTCTGAAAATCTTCCCCGATAAAGGAAAGGTCCGGGCCGGTGTCGACGGGTGCTGCGCCAGTGTCGGCCGGCGCCGGCTCAACGGGAGCGGGGTCCGTTGCCGAGGTATCGGCGGGCGCGGGATCAGCGGGGGCCGGGTTTCCCTCGTCCGCTGGTGCGCGTAGCAATTCCTTGAGCCAGAACATTTTGAGTTTCATCGCTTGCAATCCTCCTGAGATCCAAGGCGATGAAACGTTGTGCGTTCAGTGAATCCAATGCACGAGCATCAGAGAGCGGATCAAGGATAAAATCCTTCGTTGATTTTTCCAACAGTTCCAGAAGGATAGCGCCGTCGTCTGTGCTTAGAACCCGCTGAACCGCCGCGATCGCGGACTTCGCCGCCGCCTTCATTTCCGGGCTTCCATTGCTGCTGAGGTGCAAAAGGTAATCGATCACGGGCCCCGGCTTACTGACGCGGAGAGGTAGACGGCTGACCATGGCGGCCTCCTATTGTGGGGAGCTGGTGTTTTTCGGAGTTTCGACAACCTGCTCTTCAGAACGAAGGACGGTCAGTTCATCGCCAGACGTTTTGACGATATTTCCGAAGGTCTTCACCGGGTCGATGAAGTTGTCCACGCGGTCCTGGAACACGTTGAAGGCCAGCTCCAGGTTCGCTTGGGCGACGCGCACCTGATCTTGGTTCTGCGCCTTCTGGAGGGGCGAAACCGGCTGGATGGTAATTTCGCGGCCGTTGACCGTAATCGCTTGCTCAAGCTCGCCAGTTTCAACGGCGATAAACTCGAACCTCTGGATCAGCGCGCAGATCATTTCTGACCAGAGCGGCGCCGATGGCTTGCCAATGCGCTGCTGAACCCTGCGGCGCTCATCCAACCATTGCGAGGCGGTGGGCGGCGTGTCGCCGCGCTGGCGCGGGCCGTCCTGATAGAAGGCACGCCGAAGGCGCTCTTCAAAATTCTCTTCGGTGTAGAACCCGTAGTCGAGATTGGCGCCCTTCTTCATCTCGTAGATTTGGTCACGGGTGAAGGTCCGGTTGGCCGGGTAGGATGTGCCCGCTTCAAGGCCCTCGCTCAGATCAAGGAAGCCGTCGTCGGGATAGATGATCGTGTTCTGCAGCGCATCGTCGAGGTTGGTAATCACCACCTCGTCGATCTTGTCTAGGCTCCGCATATCGCGCAGCGCCTTCCAGCCGGGCCCGCGGCCCCATGGCTGATTGACCTGTGGGTTGAAGCGACCGACCAGCAGCGGGCACGGCCCGGAAAAATCACCGATGTCTGTTGGCTCCATGATGCCAATGCCATCGACGGTGAACTCGGCCATCCATTTCGGTCGGCCGGGTTCCGACCAGTTGAGCCAGAAGCCCCAGGTAACTTTCACCTGCGATCCGGGCTTTTTCATCTTGGACTTGATCGCGGCGTCGCTCAGATCCACGTCCCATCCGTCGAACAGGGCTGCAAGCGTATCGGCCATGGCCCACTTTTCTCGGAAGCGATCGAGAATACCGAGATGGCCAGGCGTGATCAGCAACTCACTCGGGGGAACAACTTCACAGTGAACCGGCTGGGCGAGGTGCGATTTCTGCACCCACAGGGCTGGCGTGCCGTGTGTGGCGGCCTCAAACCCCCACATGGGGGCTATATCGTTGTAATTTGAGGATGAAATCATGTCGAAGAGCTTGTTTTCGCGTTCCGACACGGTGTCGAGAACCTGATCGGCTACCTCCTCCGGCACGTCGACTGTCACAAGGAAGTCGCCCCACTTGCTTTCGGCCGGGGTGAAGTACGAGACGAAATCGCCCGCCAGATCGGTGGCAAGCTCCTCCGGCAGCGAGTTGTAGGTTTCCGATTCCTCGTAGATTGCCGAGCTGCGCCGGGTGAAATCGTTCTCACGACCGGGCGCGCAGAATTTGAAAATCTCCTCGATCTTCGGGCGAGCTGCGTCGCGCCACCGCTTTGCGGCCGCGTAACGCGTTTTGAAGTCTTTTGAGGGCTGTCTTTTGGTCATCGCATATTGCTGAAGATCGAGGGGAGGCCATAGACGGAGCGGATGTCATCCTGCAGGTCCCGAGCCGTGCGCCTTGCGGCCGCAGAGCTTTCGGCCGTGGCGACCTTGCGCTCCTTTTCCGCGTCCTGCCGCGCTAGCGCCTGATCCGCTTTGACCTGAGGGTCGACCTTTGGCTTCATTTCACCTGCTCCGCACCATTTCGCAGCAACATGCGGGCCAGGCCGCCCAGGCTAAATGCACGCATGCCGACCAGGTGCCCGCATTGCTGCGCGCAATTCATGGGAAAGACGGGAGGGAAGCGCAGCGTTCGATCGTCAGGCGTGAATTTCAGCACCCGTTCGCAAAGCTCCAGCCGCGCAACGAGCATCGCATTCACCTCGTCGTGTAGGTGCGTCACCCGGATCATTGTGCCGCCGCGCCGAGGGTCAAAGAACATCCATGTGTCATCCATGGTGTATCCCCAGGCTTCGACATGGCCGAACGCCATGCAGAACGTTTCCAGAGACCGAACATCACGCAAAGGAAGGGGTGCATGGAAGCCGAAGTACCACTCAAGGATCTTCATGCGCCCCTCCGCAGGCTCAGCCGCCGGCGTCGGTGCGCCTTTGGCTTGGCGCGGGGTTTGGACTTGTTTGCCACGAGCGCGCGTCCCTCGCCGCCGCCCAACAGCGCGTTCTCGAAGGCGTCGACGACGTGAGAGTAGGAATTTTTCACAGGTCGCGGGCTATACATGCCGGGCCGACCCTTGATCTTGGCATAATGGTAACCGCCTGCCATGCCGCGTTTCAGAACCGGGCACTTCGTCGGGTTGACCTTCAAGCCGATCCGCTTGTTCAGCACCTCCTCGACAGTCGACCGGCGCAGCTCCGGATTGTTGTCCGTCGTCGCCGGCAGCACCCGCATGCCGTGGGTCATGAAGACGTCAAAGGCAGTCTCCTCCGTAGCCTGTGTCCCATCCCCGCCGCGGGGATCGCCCCAGAATTCCACAGTCATGCCGGGATAGTGACGGGCCAGGTGCAGTTTAACGCGTGGGGCAAAAAGGGACGCTGACTCGTTGTCGCCAATAACCTCTGACAGAACCGTCCAAAGCCCGTTGACGTTCTGCATGAACACGGCGGCCGGGTCGCGCCCGAAGTCGAGCCCTACCACGATTGGTAGCTCCTCCACAGCCGCCATATCTTTCGGGTGAACGTGATCCGCTTCCGAGAATGTCGGATAGACTGGCTTCCCGTCCATGTGCAGACCAACCTTGTTCAGCACCCGGCGATCGATCCAGCTCTTTGCCTTGCCTTGAACCTTGGCCAGATATGGCTCTGTCAACCACCTCTGGTTTTCAGCATTGGGATTGTACTCATAGGTCGGATGTCCATCTACGATCCGCTCGATCAAGCCCGGAGGTTGGACAAAGAATTTCCACATCGGAGGCTTGGCATATAACCGCTTCTCATCATCAGACATTTCAGCCGGCAGCGGGATATCCCCGCGCATGTACGGCACATAATGCCCCTCTATGGGAGCGTTCATATCGATCATGCCACCATACCAAGTGGCACCAACCCCATCTTTCTCAGATGGATAGCGCGAGCACCTCGACATAAGCTCGTCGACGACAGCCTTCTCAAGGAACTGTCCTTCGTTCACAAAGAAACCTGTGATCTCATATGACGCCAAGACCGTCTCGGCCACATCAGGATCCGGCAGCGCCAGAAAGATCACCTCGCAATCCACCGTCGTTCCATCGCCGGACGGATGACGCCTGGGGCCACCCTCGTTCACATCGATCAGGCGGTGATACATCGGCTCCGCCCGGATCAGCGGACCCCACTTATCTTCCGGGAACCACTGCAACCACGTTTTGACCGTCGTATCTCGCAGGCTCTTGTAAGTGTCTCGCACAACCAACCATCGCGTCCGACGTACCCCGTCCAGATCTGGCTCTTGATCGCAAGACTGCGCCCAAATTCTCATCAAGGAAGCTGAAGAGGTGCCTGACCCAATCGGCCCCTGAATGACAGACATGGGAGCCCCGAGCACAGGATCAGGCTTTCGCCTATCCCAGAAGTAAGCCTCCAGCACCTTCCCATCCGGGATGTAGACTTTATTGCCCCGAGGCGTGACCGGCAGGCCGCCCTTCTTGACTGGAAGCGCCATGGCTCAATCCTCGCTGTCAGCGATTACGTCCGACTTGGCAAACTCCAACATCCCCACAAGTTCTGCACAGCTCGAAGCCACATACCCGTGGCAAATCGTACCGTCACGACTGATGGAAAAAATTGATACAGACCGAACTGGGTTCTCACGCGCAAACGCCAGCGCCTGTTCCAGCCGCTCAATCGCAGTAGCAGCCAGATCATCCGGCATCTCTGCCACAGCTTTCAACTCGCTCATGTCCATAATCTCCTGGGGTAAACACATCCCAGCAACAATCCGACATGCCAAAATTTCCGCACATGCACGCGGCAACAAACTTAATTTTTTTCAGATTTTTCAGAGGCATAAGTCGCGCTAGGGAGGGGGACGACTAGGTGAAAAGCGCGGCCCGATTTTTCCCCCACCCCCCTCCGATCCGACCCCCCGGCCCCCTCTCTCCACAGGCGATGAATGTGCCCTGCGGGGCTGGCTCTGGCGCTGTTGAGACGGCTGGATATCTCAACTCAGGCGCTAAGACATTGATCTAAAGCCTATTCCTCGTCTTGGCTGCTAGACTTGGTATCATGTGGTCCGGTGATTTCGACCAATGTTGCGCCCGGTCGGACATACTCATAACCACCCCCGCCATGGTTGTTGATCTGCACCGCAACAGCCGGGCCAGCAGGCTCGCGCCTGAGAAACTCGACCATTCTCGCCCTGACTTGTTTGTTCTCGGATTGCTCCAGCAGCTCCCTTGCGACTTCGAGCGCGCGTGCCTTGTGTACCTGCTCCATGCTCTCGATGCGCTGGACGTACTGGCCTTTCATTTGCTCCAGCAGATCCACGACGGATTGCTTTAGGCGTGCCTTGTGTATTCCAGCCTCAGAGAGGCCGGCGCGCTCCGCGCATTCCTTCCATGTCTTCCCCTCCTCCACTCTTACCCTCAGTGCTTCTCTTACCTTAGGGCTTATGCGTGACTTACGGGGGGAGGGCTGCGCCTTATTGGTTACTTGTGCCTGTGTCATGTGTGGAGGCTATGCGGGGTCCAGGGGAGAGAGGAATGCACAGGCGCGCGGTATATGGCGTGCTGGCATTGTGGACGAGTTAGGGGCGCGCTGGCTCGATTTAGACCATGGAACATTTAGTTCCATTTTAGTATTGACGTTCGATTGATTCGCCCCCATCTTGTTTGGTGTCGGGACCGGAACCCCGGCGCACCACATGCCCCACCGGAACGGGGCGCCACAGCGAGAAAGGAACCTGAAAATGAGCTTCAATCGTTACATGCGCGGAATGAGCAACGGCGGCGTGATCGCGGCCCGCACAGGCGAAGTGCTGACAAATGACGAACTGCGCTCCGTCGTGCCGTCGATCTTCGCCACAGAGGCGCACGAAAGCCGCTCTGCACGCTTCGCCCCGATCCCTACTGCCAACGTGCTGGACGGCCTGCGCGCCGAAGGCTTCGACCCGTTCTTTGCCCAGCAGGCGAAGACCCGGATCGCTGGCAAGCAGGAATTCACCAAGCACATGCTGCGCCTGCGCCACCGTAGCCTGACCCGCGCGGACGGCGAGGCCTTCGAGGTTATTCTGGTTAACGCCAATGACGGCACCAGCAGCTATCAAATGCTGCCCGGATTTTTCCGCTTCGTCTGTGCCAATGGCCTCATGGTTGGCGACACATTCGAGGAAGTGAAGGTGCGGCACACCGGCGAAGCCGTGCACGAGGTGATCGAAGGTGCTTATCGCGTGCTGGAAGAGGCGCCGCGCGTCACGGAACAGGTGGACGCATTCAAGCACCTGCGGCTTAGCCAAGACGAGCAGCACGCCTTTGCCGAAGCCGCCCACATCCTGCGTTTCCCCAATGCCCATGCGCCCGAGGCCGAAGAGGCCAAGCCAGCGCCGATCACCGCCGAGATGCTTCTGCGCCCCCGGCGTCGCGACGACATGGCCGAAAACCTCTGGACGACTTTCAACGTCGTTCAGGAGAACGTTATCAGGGGCGGCCAGGCCGGGCGCGTCCGCGACGCCAACAACCGGCTGCGCCGCGCCTCAACACGTGAGGTGAAGGGGATCGACCAGAACAAGGCGCTAAACCGCGCACTGTGGACGCTGGCCGAGCGCATGACCGAGCTGAAGTCCGCTGCCTGATGCACCGGTGAGGGGCGGTGCGTCCGCCCCCATCCCGTGCAACAGCACGCGCCGACCGGAACCGGCGTCAACCACAGCGAAGGACACCCAACCATGAAAATCGAGAAATGGCTTGTACGCGCCGATGAACCTTTTTGCGGTTATGCGCTCTCATTCCTCCAGCCGGATGGCACCGTGGCCTATACGGACGGCCTGACGCCCGAGCAGTACGCCACATCACGCGGCTACTCAGTGCGCATCATCACCTCCGCCGAGCATGACGCCCTGATCGAGCAGCATGAGGCCAGCCTTATCACCGGGCCCAAAGAGGAGACCGAGGAGGCTTGGTATTGGGCTCTGGAGTGCCTGCCGCCGAGCCGCTGGAGCGTCATCAATGGCGTTGAGCTGTTCCATGTGTCCGAGCGGATCCGTGGCGACCTTGTGAGCTGGCATGCGCGCATCGGAGACCAGTTCTGGACGCTCACCGATCAGGCAACGCGCGCGCCTGAAGAACTGGCCGCCATTGTCGCAGCCGCCGCCAAGGTCAACGCCTGACCCACCGCAGCGCCGCCCTGCGGGGCGGCGTCACAGTGGGCCATGCCTACGAGCCCGACCGGAACCGGGCGATAATCACCACAGCGAAGGAATGACCCATGAGAAATGCGCTTGATACCTACGAAAACAGCTGCCGCCGCCGCAACACCTATGGGTGGCGCCCTCTGGACTGGCTGACTTGGGCGTCTTGGCACTATGGGGTGCCCATCATCACCATGAAGAATGACCCTTGCGACGACTGGTCTGCAGCCTTCCCATGCGAGTGGCGCAATGGCCGTATCGTGTTCCTTTGGCAGGCGAGGGGCTGACCTATGCAACTCGCCTTTTCCTTCATCGCTGACCGCCCGCTGAAAGTCCTGATCGCCTGCGAATGCTCTGGCACCGTGCGGCGCGCCTTTGAAGCTCTTGGGCATGACGCATGGTCCTGCGACATCAAACCAGCCGAGGATCGCAGCAACCGCCATATCACCGGCGACGTGCGCGAATATCTCACACCCGAATGGGACCTTCTGGCCGTCATGCACCCGCCCTGCACGCGCCTTTGCAACAGCGGAGTGCGCTGGCTGACCACACCGCCCCCGGGGCGCACCCTGGCCGACATGTGGGCCGAGCTGGACGAGGGCGCGGCGCTGTTCTCCGATTGCTGGAATGCCCCCATTGATCGGATCGCGGTTGAAAACCCGGTGATGCACAAGCACGCGAAAGAGCGGATCCGCAATTATCAGCCCTTCGCGCAGAGCGTGCAGCCGTGGCAATTCGCGACCGACAAGGCAGGCCCGGACAACGAGAAGAAACGCACATGCTTCTGGCTCAAAGGCCTGCCCCCATTGAAACCAACCGGGGCGCTTGACGGCAGCACCGCGCGCGACAGCGTGCACAAGGCGAGTCCCGGCGCACAGCGCGCCACAGAGCGAAGCAGGTTCTTCCCGGGCATGGCAACAGCCATGGCAGCACAATGGGGCGGCTATGCCCTCGACGTAGCGCGCGCAGCGTAGGGGGACGAGATGACAGAGCCACTTAAACGGATGATCGCAGACGCCAATCACATTCAAGTGCGGCAGTTGAGTGAATGGGGAGAGGGGAAATCGTCCAATATCCTGCGCCTATACGACATAGGGCACGCGATCAGCGTCATCGCCCGGCAGACAGGATCCGAGCGGTCGCACGTTGTTGCCACCCTCATGCGATACAAACGCCTGACGCAACTGGAGGCCCGCCTACTGGCCCATTGGTGACGCGCCACCCGGCGCGCATCCCATGCGCCAGCATGACGCCCACGGAACGGGCGTACCCCCACAGCACAAGGAAACTTTCCGATGACCGACCTGATCAGACAAATCGAAATCCCCACCCATGGCGGCGGAGACCCAGAGGCGCAGAACGACATCCGGAGAAAGCGGGCGGGAAATGCAATCACGCGCTTTCAGGAAGCATCCGGCGCCGACCTTGAAGACGCTCTTTCGGACCTGCTTTGCGACCTCATGCACTGGTCGCATTACCAGGACATGAACTTTGCAGACGAGCTGGCCCGAGCCTGCATGCACTTCAGGGAAGAAACCCTTCAAACTGAGGAGGCCGAAGCGAGCCAAGGCGAGGAGCAGGATGTCGCAGAGGCCACCGAGGCAGGGACGCGGGGCGGCGCGCTCACGGCGCAGGAACTTGCGACGATCCTGGCCGCGCTTCGCTTTTACCAGCAGTGCGGCATGGGCAACCCCGAGAACCGCAGCGCCCCCATCCATGACATCGCAACCGACGGCGGCACCATCCTCGACCTGGACGGCGACGAGATCGACCAGCTTTGCGAGAAGCTGAACACCTGACCCACCGGCAGAGGGGGCGTGCATGGGATGCGCCAGCATAAGCCCCACGGAATTGAGCAAACCCAGCAGCAGAAGGAAACTTTCCAGATGACCAAGATGACCAAGACCAAAGCCCGCGCGATAGCCCGCCACCTAAATGGCCCCCTCTACGTCGCGGCACGCGGCGACGGAACGGGAGCAGGGCGTGGCGGCGATCCCTCGAAAACCTGGGGCTACAAGGCCGCGATCAGAGCCAACGCATTCCAGATTTTGGGCAATAGTGACTATCGCACTGCCCAAACTCACCGCCGGGAACGGATGTCTGAGATGGTGGAAAGCCTCATGGACGGCACCGCGCCCGATTGGATGAACATGGATTTCAAATGGTGAAGGGCGGAGTTACCCGCCCTTCAATCCCCACTGATGTGGGGAACAGTTAGTCAGCCATCGCGTCCTGTGGGCCATCCCCGCATAAGCAGGGAACTGTTTTTAGGCTCATAGCTCTCATGGGCCATCCCCAAACCTGAGGAACACGAAATACTATGCAAAACTTTATCCTCCAGTCAACAAGTCTCTGAGTCCACCGGCAGAGGGGCGGCACCGCTGCCCCTTCCCCGTGCGCCCGGAACCGCACGTTCACAGCGAAAGGAACTTTCCCAATGATCAAGCTTTACCTCTATGCCCGGGGCCGCTGGTCCCTCCCCCACTACGTCGCAGCGATCAGCGCTGAGCCGGTGCTGTCCGTGCTGCTGACGCAGGAGCCGCGCGAGCCTGCCCCTGGGGTGACGCTGGACGCGGTGCGCGCCATCTTGCCCGAGGCCTGCGCCTCCCTGCATGAGGTGCGCGCTTTCCGCATCGAGCAGGGCGATTACGCCCATGAGGAAGAACTTGCGGCCTGTGCCGCGTGATGTAGGGATGAAAGTGCGCCCCTGCCCTACCCCTTGCGGGGCCGGAACGGGCAGAGGGCGCGTGTCCCACAGCGAAGTAGGAACGATTGGAACCTAAATGGCTATCGAAACTTTTGCAATGCTCACCGTTGACCAGGTGCGCGAAATGGCCCCCGCTGAAAGGCTGGAGCTGTTCGACGCCATGGTCGAAGAGGTGTTTACGGGGGCTGGGGTTGTCGGCCAGGTGTCCGACGCTCTGGACATCGCCAGGCAAAGCTATTCGCGGTGGCACAGGGAGCCTGCAAGCCTGCCCGCGTGGCCTATCCTGCTGCTTCAGGAGTGGGCGTGGAGGAAGCGGCTTAGCGTTGGCCTCGCACGCCTCCCCTTTGGCGACGATCCCGCTCAACCATGAACCGGCGCCCCCGGCGCGCCGTCAGCGATCGGGTGTCGCAGATCATGCGCATTGTGACCGGCGGCAGCTCTGCCGGACGCAGGACCAGCTCAAAGCCCAGCGTGTTTGCCCACGTGATGAAGGTTTCAAGGTTCGGGATCCGCAGATCGTCGTCGCGCTCCATTTTAGCCAGGTGGTCCTTGGTCAGCCCGGCCGCCTCTTCCACCTCAGCAATGCTCAGGCGCAGCTCCTCGCGCCGGCCGCGCAGGAAACCCCGCGCCGCATTGAAACTTGTCGCGTTGAAATCCAGCTCGACTTGATCGTTGAGCCTCGGCGGCACCGCCCCGCTTGACTTGATCCGCGCACGCATACCGCACCCTGGCGAGGGGCACCGGGCGATGCAGGATCCCTCCTCCACCGCTTCGATCACCCAGCCATTCGACTGGATATCCTTCAGGAACTTCTGGTCCACCTGGAGCTCCTTTTTATACGCCGAGGGCGATGACGGTCAGACCGCGCGTCATCGGCTCAGGCACCATCATCCGCTCATACTTTTTACCTTGGCTATCAGAGCCGGGCGCAAGGAAAACCGTTTCAACCTCGACAAGACCTTCCTGCCGCTCGGATCCGAGATAAATTCCGAGGACGCGCCACTGGAACACCAGCCCAAACTTAGGGCAGCGATACTCCAGAAGGTGGCCGGGCATCATATGGTTGTGAGGAATTTCCATCATATCGCTCCTCAGTTCCCGTACAGGACAAGCGCCAAAGCAGCGCCGAACATACCACCGAAAAGAAACCCGAAAGTGAAAGCGTCAGCGACGATCCTGCGACGCCCCTTCGGTGTGTGCCAATTTGCCATCGTCTTGCTCCTTTTCATCATTGCCCCGCTTTCACGACTTCATGCGCGACCAGACCCTTGATCTGCGCCATGAGATAGCCCTTGCGCCGCGAGTGCACCGGCCAGCGCTCGCCCTTGGCATGGAGCGACGTGGCTGACATGTTCACCAGCTCGTAACGCAGGGTGGTGGACCTCGGCATCAGCTTCACAATCTCGCTCACGTCGGCACCAAAGATGTCCGCAATCTCTTTGGCGTCGTGATCCTGCGCCAGCTCTGCCACGCGCTCCGGCGTGATCTTCACACGGTTGAAACGAACCGACCTCATGCGGCCACCTCTTTCAAAATTATGAGTTTTCCAGACAGGCCAGATGCGCGGACACGCTCAATTGCCAGGGGCCCATAGAAGACCAGCACAGATGGGGCGCCGCCGTTGGCCTTGGCTCGCACACCAGAGGCGTTGCAGAAAGTAAGCCTGCCCTTGAAAAAGAATACTGCGTCTGCGCGATTCCATACTTGGGCATGGAACTGAATAGTTTCTGTTCTCGCAAAGATAAGTGCCAACGCATTGCCATGCTCATAGCACCTTTCTAGCCATTTGCCGGCCTCCTGATCATAGGGAGGATTACACCAAACAAAGCCCTTCCAAGGTGTGCAAAGTCCGCCCATCCCACCCCCAGAGTCAGGACCAAAGTGCTCCGCTGCCGTGTTCCACGGGCGCGGTGAACCAAAGCATGGATCAAGATCAAATGGCCCTAGTATTTCGATTATTTCCGGCGGCGTGAGCCAAACGCGTTCTGCCCGACCTGCACTTTGATGGCTTCCCATACCTATCACAGCGGCATCTCCTCTTGGTTTTTCAGATCCCAAAAGCGACCAGTGGGCATGTGGCAACCGACCTCGGCCGTCGCCAGTCGACCGTGCCTGTTCTTGCGCACGATCAGCTCGATCTTGTTTTCCGTGGCGGCCAGGTCCGCAGCCCAGTCCCTCTGCGCGTCCTCGGTGATCCGACCAGTTTTCGGGTCAAGGTCCGGTCCCTGATGGTTCAGCCAATAATGCTCGCGGTGCACGAAAATTGCCTGATCGGCGTCGTTCTCGAATTGCCCGGTTTCCTTGATGTCGGAGAGGAACGGCCGCTTCTCTTCGCGGTGCCCGATGCTGCGCGACAGCTGCACCAACGCGATGACCGGCACGCCCAGCATCCGCGCCATATGCTTGGTCTGAATCGACACTTCGCGCATCTGCGACACGGTGTCTTTGCCCTGCCCCCGGCACAGCTGCACGTAGTCAATCACTACCAGCGACAGTGGGGCGCCATCGCCCAGTTCACGTGCTGCGCGCTTGCACGCTGCATGAATGGCTGGAATGTCCCTGACGTGCTTGGGGATGATCCGCATAGCCCCCATTGCCGCTTGCTGCGCGCCAGAAATCCACTTCTCGAAATCCTGATCTGACATGCCCTCGGCATCCCTCAGGCTCGCGTAGGGCACGCGGGAGAACGAAGAGGAAATTCGCGTTGCCAGCTCACGCTCTGACATCTCCAGAGAAACGAATGCCACGCCTTGCCCGCCTCTGAACGCGACGTTCTTCGTAATCTCCAGAGCCACAGAGGTCTTGCCGGCGCTCGTAGCCCCGCCGAGCAAGCAGTAATCACCTGGCGCCAGCCCCTTGATCACGTCGTCCAGCGCGCGAATGCCGGTTTTCAGGAACGAGATCTTGCCGGCGTGCATATCGACGGCCTCGCGGATCGCGTCAGTCACGGCAGACATCAGCGAGACCGAGCTTTCCTGACCGACAGCTTCCGGCAAACTCTGAATGCCGTGCAGGAGGCGCGAGGCAACCTCATGCGGCTCGTTCCCCTCGACAAGCCCGCTCTGCGCGTCCTGCGCCAGCTGTGAGAGCGTGCGGCGCGCTGCGTCCTGCACCACCATGGCGGCATAGTCCCGCACGGCATGCCCCGCCACCGACGACGCGGCCAGGCGCACCAGATAGCGCGCGCCGCCCAGCTCGTTGAGGCCTTCATGCCCCTCCATGGCCAGACGCATTGCCGTGACGCCAGCACCATGGCCCTTGCCGATCCTTCCCTGCAATTTCCTGAAAATGTCGGCGTGCACCGGGTCCGCGAAGTGTTCAGCGGCGAGAAAATCCCCAACCATGTCGAGGCTCTGGTTGTTGGTGATGATCGCGCCGAGCAGCTGTTGCTCCGCCACGATAATTTCTGACTTCGGTTCCATCATTTCTTTTTGTTGCCTTTATTCGCTGTGGTTTGTTTCTCGATCAGCACCCTTGCCAGGCTTGTTTCGAGACGGATTTTCTCGCCCGCTTCACCGCTGACCTGTTCCGAGAGGCTGGCGATGACTTTCAAATAGCTATCGATGCGGGAGAGGATTTCATTCATCGGACCACCGGCATCCATGACGGCGGTGCAAATCGCGCGGCCCGGTCCTGCGGCGTGATATCGCCAGGCAGTTTGACGCCCTTCAGCTCCTCATCATCCCACCGTCCAGCGTTCAGCCAGCTCGAAGGGTGCGGGATGAATTTCTCTTCGGTGCCCTTCCGCCGGCACACCTCGGAGAATTGCTTCGCTCGATCAATCAGAACCGAGGCGGAGACCTCCTTCCGAGCTTTCGCCCAAGCTTTCCGAGCCAGGGACTTGCCGATCTTTCTCGGGAAGGCCTTCCAGAATTCCTCGAACTCTTTTTCCTGATCTGGCCTCGGCGCCTTCTCGATCGGTTTTTCATCTGCCGAGAAAAGATCACCAGCCCCCTCTGGGGGTATGGGGGATTCTTCCTTTTGGTCTTCTTGAAGAGTTGTTCTTCTTATAGGGCCTGATTTACCGGAAGCCGGGTTACCCGGAGGACGGGTTTTCAGGCTCTCGGTGGCACCGAGAACCGGGTTTTCAGGCTCTCGGTCCGAAAAGCCTCGCTCGTCACGGATCACCCATTCGGTGCCCAAAAGACGCCCTGTCCCAATCTCTCGGGTCTGCTCAAGAGCGACATAACCAGCTTCCCGAAGCTCACCCATAAGCCTTTGAAACTTATCACGTCCTATCCCCGACATTTCCATCAGGTGCGCCCGGTTGAACTGCCAATCGTCGGCATAAGTCATGAGTAACGCCAGAAAGCCGCGCGCCTCAATACTGACTGATTTGTCTCTCATAGCGGCGTTGGGAATCGCCGCATATGCCCGCTGCGGCCGCCTTACGCGCTCACGCATTGACACTCTCCCTTGTGAAATTATCACTCATTGAACAGACCCCCGACTGGAACGGACTGTGCCGCCCGCAGGGACGCACACCCGAAATCCCAGATGGCCATCGCGTCCGCTTCATCATCTGTGCGGGGTTGCCAGCCAATCTGGTTGCAGCGCGCTATGACGGCCTGCTTGATGGCCGCGCGCGCGCCCTTGGCGTCCAGCGTCTTGAAGTCCCGAGCCGTCAGGTGCTTGCCCAGGAAATGCTTGCGCACAGAGGCGATCCGGGCCTCCTGCACCTTGACGCCCATGTCAGCAGCGGTGCCTGTCACGCAGGCCGCCAGACCGATCAGGAACGCACTTGCCTTGGGCCCGCCGATGGCCGCCTCATAGAACACCTGATCCGGCTCGTACTTCTCAAGCAGGTGGCGTGTGAGCTGAATGGCCTTCGCAAAACGGGCCGCGTCGCTGTTGCCTCTTTTGGAAAGGTCAAAGGTGGTGGCACGCGGGGTTTTACCCGCGTGACCAAAAGCGACCCCGGTGTGGGTCGCAATATCGAAGGCCATGATTTTCATCTGAACAGAATCCAGACGATGGAAACCACCACGGCGGCCTCGATTAGCTTTATCGCGACATCCTTCCAGCTCACGACTTGGCCGCCCGCTTCTTGGCCGCCGGCTTCATCGGCGTGACGTTGGTATCTTCGACCTCGGCAAGGTGCTTATCGAAAGCCTCCGCCTCGGCCGAGATGTCGGGATCGGCGTCTTCATCGTCGCCCAACGGCACCTCTTCGCCGTCACCGTCATCATCGGGCGGCGTTTCGCCATCCCCCTCGTAATCGGCCGGCTCACCCAGCCCGAGCGGTTGTGTGCCCTGCCCGACGATGTGATCTTCGAGCATCGGCAGGCCGACGTTCAGCGACCGGATGATGTCCATCGCCTTCTGCTCGCCGTTCTTCTTCGGCAGCTTTTTCATGATCGTCTTGAGCCAGCTGAACGCCTGGCCATTCAGGCCGGTATCTTCCAGAAACTTGGTGATCTTCGCGCTGCTTTCGCCGGCGTCGCTCTGGCGGGCGTGTTCTTCTTTCGTGCGCGCTTCGATCTGGCCGAGCAGCGCGTCGTGCGTGACTTCGATATCAGTGTTGGGGGTTTCCATCGTTTGCTCCTTTCAGCAAATGTGCCGGATCTCGCTCCGGTGGGCGCCTGGTGACGGCATTTGGGGAACTTCGTGACCGACTTGAGCCCCGTCATGTCATCGTGTTCAGCCTCAGCGAGCGGCTGTGAAAGATCCTCAGTCGGTGTTGCTTTTATGGGGGGATCTGCTTTTCTCACCCCAGGAGGATCCGGGATGATGAAATTTGCTATGCTCGTAGGTGTGTTGTGCCTTGGATTGGCACTGCCTGCTGCGGCCGACGAAATTAATCGCTGGCGCACAGAAGAGAAGAATGATGGCTGGGGAACAGTTCAGTTCGAGACCATGGCAGACGGCGTATTGGTCTATATTGACGGCCAATTCACTGAGTTTGAGCGACCACGTATGACCGTGACTTGCTCCAAGCCGGTTGGCATCACTGTTCGCTTCTCTCGGTTGGAATTTACCAGCGCAAACGTGATACTCATCAATCAAGACGAAACCAGATACGCGTTGGGTACTCTGTACGAAGATGACGGTGGTTGGGCAGCGAAGATCGAAGTAACCGCGGCAGACCTGCTGAACGGAGCAAGGATATTTATCGTCGTGCGAGGAGCTGCTCCGTTTGACCAGACAATCTCGTGGGACCTCAGACCTGCCCCGTTCGCAATCTTTGAAAATAGAGATGCCTGCCTCAGCCATGGGATTTAATCCCAAAGCCTTGACGTATGTTCAGCTTGAACACACATGACCTGTATTCGCCGTCACTTCTCAGCATGTCTGATTTTCGCAAGATGTTCGTATGACAAAGAAATCCTCTTCTTCTTTGCCTCTTCCACGAAGCGCACATCTCGGTCAGCAGGGAGATACCCGCGACGCTGCCAAGTCTGCACGGTTTGATAAGGTACCTCGAAGATTCGACCGAACTCAGTCGGACCTCCAAAGGCATGTACGATTTCTGAAACGCTCTGCATGACGCATCGTTAGTATTCAATATGAACACTTGTCAATGGATTTGATTTGATGCCTTCAACTGCGCTGGCGTGGTGCCATCATAGAGCCATGACCTATGAGCCCCAAATTCCACGCGAGAATCAGTCTGTCGATCGTGTCGCGTTTGCGCGCAGAGTAACGTTTGTTCGCGAAAAGCTGGGGTTGTCGAAGAAGGACTTCGCGGACTCTATTGGAATCACGAAGTCCAACTATTCCCAGGTGGAACAAGGCAATCGAATGCTTACGGTAGACCAGATTTACCGCTGCTTCCTCGTCCACAATGTTCCGATGGAATACCTTCTCGTCGGGCAGGAAGCACGACTGCCTGAGATGTTCAGGCGCTGACGAACTTTATCTCTTAAAATCAGGAGCCTATAGACGCGCTCCAATGGGATATCCCGCTCTGCCGCCCTCAGCAGAAGCGAAATCTTTTGGCTTTCCTTCATGTAGCTTCTCCCAGCAGCTCCGTCCTGCCACCCTATACCAATACGACTGAAAAGTATTCATGTTGAATATTTTTATGTTGACGGTATTCAATCCGAACACTATCCATGATGTTGCAATATGCGAGGCAACGACATGGAATTTCCCCAATCTGACATGAAACCGGCGCAATTTGCGCACGAAGAATTCACCGTCGCGCCATGGGTCTGCATGGTCGAGCGGATCGGTTCCGGCGCCGGCCGCAAGATGATCTACCTTGCGATCCACGAAGACACTGGCGAGACGGTCATGATCGACTTCGCGCCCCGCCAGCACATGACGGTCGAGACATTTCAGCAAATCATCGACCTCGGATTTCCCGAACGCGAAGGCATCCTTCCGTTGAGCAAGGATCACGTCGAGCTGATGTGGTGGCGCCGCTTCGGGATCAAGCCGGGAGTCGCAGCATGAGCTACTCAGCAATGAATGATCGCCTGCGCGACGCCCGCAAGAAAGCTGGCTTCTCTTCCGCCTCTGAGGCCGCCCGAAAATTCGACTGGGCCGAGAGCGCCTATCGCCACCACGAAAACGGGACCAGAGGCTTCAGCGTGAAGACGGCCGCGAAGTATGCCAGCGCCTTTATGGTCTCAGCGGAATGGCTCGTTTTCGGAAAAATGCGTCACGATCAAGATGCGACCGCTGAACCCGCACAACCAGACACGAAGATGGATGGCAGCATGACGCGCAAGAATATCACTTCCCCGATGGAACGCGCGCGGATCGTCTGCGCGGATTTCCAACGCCACCCGATCATGAAGCTGCGCAACGCCGCCATGTTCCTGGCAGACAATTCTCGCGACGCCAGCGAACGGACCTGGGCCATGGCGCTCATGAACGTGATCGACCGGCGGCCGAGAGAGGGGAACATTCCTCGCCACGTCCTTTTCCTGATCATCGCGGCGTCACTCTTTGTTGGCGTCTGCGCAGGCGCCCTGATCGGCCCGTGATCCAGACATAGCGCGCTGTCCCACAGCTACCCGCGCGCTATAGCCCCGGCCAATTCTCCTCCCCTAGGCCGGGGCACCCAATACCCAAGAACACTGCTTTGCGAACGCCCGCCGCGCTGTAGTGGCTCATAAATAGCGGGCACCTTTGGAGCTAGAACCCGATGGAAAAAGACGAAATCCAGATGCAAAGCATCGATGATAAAATCAATGAAATCCACTTGATGATCACCATCGCCTCGCAAGATCACAGCGCTGATGCTGCGATGCGCTGGACGCAGGCGGCCAACAACGCGGCCAATGCGCTGAGCACCCTGCAGGCGATCAAGAACCGCTAAACCAATACCCCCGCACAAAAGCTGCCTCGTATCGCGGGGGTCGGCCGGGGTGCGCGCCATCGCCCGACGCAGTGCGCGCCCCGGCTCCACCACTCACAGAACAATCTTCAACCCCAACCATGGAGACCGCGCATGACGAACCCCCTGCATGACCTCGGGCACTTCGCGCCAGAATACCGCGAGGATATTGGCGACAAGATCCCTGAACACCTGCGCGATGGTCTGGCCCGCTACCTGCTGGACGGCATCAAGCCCGGGTCGTTCATGCGCCACGTCATCGCCAACGACCTCTATCACGCGGCCATTGCTGCCGGTGACGCGGTGTCTTTGCAGGATCTTCGCAGCCTGGCCCTGCTGCTGATCTGGTGCGCTCCTGACGAAGCCCACGGCAACCCTGAGGCTCTGGAAAGCTGGGGTCGCAAGGGTGGCTATCGTGGGATGGCTGGCCGGAGGAAAGCGGTGTGAGCCTCCTCACCTACCTGATCCGCGCGGCGCTGATCTTCGCGATCGCAATTCTCGCGGCATCAATCGCCAATCACATCTCAATCTGACCCTAAGGAACCAAACTATGTCCGATGTCAAAACCATCATCGAAAGCAGCGACGTCATGGAAGCGGAAGGGATCGACCTCGACAATGAAGACCACGATTTTTCCGACCTGACAGCCACGGAAGAGGCCGACCCTCAGACCATGGATTTCCACATCCAGATGCGCGGCTACACGATGCGCGATTTTGAGACGATGGTGATTCACGCCGCGGCGAGCCAGCTGATCAACGGTCGCACCTTTCAAACCGAGATCAAGGAAGAAGCTTCCCGCATCGCCACCGAAAAGGTCGACAGCGAACTGGCAAAGGCGACCAAGGACGTGATGTCGATCGTCGTCACCAAGCGCGGCAAAGAGGAAGTCACCCTGTCCCAGATGATCGGGATGGAGGCAAAGGATTACCTCACGCTTTCGGTAGATCCGCATGATGGGAAGCCTTCCTCCGGATCTTGGGGTGGCCGCGAAGTCCCGCGCGTTCAATATCTCGCCGGAAAATACCTCCGCGATCACTTCACGAAGGAGATCGATGGCGCATTGAGCGGTCTTATCTCCGAGGTGAAGTCGGAGATCAGCCGGAAGATCGACGCCGCGATCAGCGCGGAGCGCGAAAAGGTGGCCAAGGCCATCGGCTACGAAATCACCACGAAGCGCTGAGGAGCACCCACAATGACCGAAACCACCGATCTGATCACCCTGCCCGATGCCAAAGACCTGCCCTCTCTCTACGAGAAGGAAGGCAAGATCGACGAGATGGTCACCCGCATCGAGACCGAAGTGAAATCCCACGCCATCGACGTATCCACGCCGCAGGGACGCAAGTTTGCCACAAGCCTGGCCGCCAAGGTATCCAGCTCGAAGGTGCTGATCGAGAACGCCGGCAACAAGGTGAACGAAGAAGCGAAGGCGAAGATTGCCGCCGTCAACGCCGTGAAGAAAGCGGCCGTGGCCAGGCTGGAGAAACTGCGCGACGATACCAAGGCGCCGGTCAAAGCGTGGGAAGATGCGGAGGCCGAACGCGTCCGCAAGATCCAGCAACAAACCCTGATCTTCGACACCGACCAGTTGACCGCCATGTCGACGGCCGACGAGCTGAAGGCGCTGATCCTGCGCATTGAGTCCGTCCAGATCACCGAGGAAGATTTTGCCGAATTCGCGGAAGCGGCCGAGGTCGACCAGAAGGAAGCCCTCAAGAAGTACCGGGCCGATCTTCAGGTGGCCGAGCAGCGCGAAGAGGGCGAGCGCGAGCTGGCCGAACTGCGCGCGGAGAAGGCGCGTCGTGAGAAGGAAGACGCCGATCGCGCCGCCAAGGAACAGGCCGAACGTGAGGAGGCCGAGCGCAAAGAGCGCGAGAAGCGCGAGGAGCAGGAGCGCGAGAAGGAACGTCTGGAAGCTGAAGAGCGTCGGGCCGAAGAGAACCGTAAGTCACTCGTTTCGGGTCTGAAAAAAGCCATGGAAGATCTTCGCCACGGCATGATTGGCGGGAAGACATATCCATATGTCATTCTTCTGCGCGACCTCGAAGACCGCATTCCGCAGGACTTCACTGCATGCGGAGAGGATGCTCCAGAGCTTGATCGCCTCCGGCTGGAGATCATCGCAGAGCTGAAGGAAGCCCAGGCCAAGGAGGCCGAGGCAAACAAGCTGCGCGAGGCAGAAGAACGCGAGGCCGCCGAGGCCGAAAGCAAGCGCCAGCTCCAGGAAGCAGCAGATCTTGAGCGCGCCCGGATTGCCCAGGAGCAGCGCGAGAAGGAAGAGGCCGATGCCGCCGCGCTGGCCGATGCCAACAACCGGGCGCGGGTGAAGGGGCTGATCAAGGACGCGCTGCAAGCTGTCGAACCCCGCACCGTCAGCGCCATGGCTGATGCGATCATCGATGGCAAGATCCCGAATACGAAGGTCACGCTCTGATGGCTGACAAACCCATCCTTTTCAGCGGGCCGATGGTTCAGTCGCTGCTGGCCGGACGCAAGACGCAGACCCGGCGCATTATGCCGCGCCATGACTGCCTAGCGCAGGCTTACCGACCAATAGTCATCGGGGGTCGGGTCTTCAACTATTCCGGCGATGAAGAAATTAGTCGCGCACCCTTTACCATCGGCGACCGCCTGTGGGTGCGCGAGGCGTGGAAGGCATGCGCGCAAATGGACGGGGTAAAACCCAGCGACATGAGCCAGCACGAACCCAGAATGTTCCTCGCTGACGACCAGATTGTTGAACCGGCCTGCATGATGATCAAGCCGGGCCGCTACCGCCCGCCAATGTTCATGCCCCGCTGGGCCAGCCGCCTGACGCTGACCGTCACCGATGTGCGCGTGCAGCGGGTGCAGGAGATCAGCGAGGCTGACGCGCAGGCCGAGGGGGTTGAGGCATCCGGATGGAGGCCAAGCTTTTCAGACCCCGACAATGCCGGAGGACACGAAAGCATATCGGCAAAGGATGAATTTTCTGACCTCTGGGATGGCCTGAACGCAAAGCGCGGATACAGCTGGGCGTCTAACCCTTGGGTCGCGGCGTACTCATTCGAGGTCGCAAAAATTAACATCGACCAGATGGGGGCCTTCGCATGACCCTCGATTTCCGCACCCTTGCCGACGACGAGATGATCACCGAGCCGGGCTTCTATCGGATCAGCCTCGACCGCCACCACAACCAGCCGTGCGATGGCCCCAGCGTCACGAGCGGTGTCTTGCGCCGCATGGACAAGTACCCGCCTTCAAAGACCTGGGCCACGCACGCGCTCAACGCAGATCGCAAGCCGGACAAGGACAGCTCTGCCCTTCGCCTCGGCCGGGCCATGGCGGCGCTGGTAGAGGGCGGCGCAGACGAGCTGATGAAGTGCTTCCAGATCTTGCCCGACGACAAGCCGAACCGCCCCACCCGGGCGCAGTTTCGCGCGCTGGCAGAGGGCCGGGAAACATCGGCCGCCAAGCGCTCGATCGCGTTCTGGTCATCTGTCGATCGCGACGGCCGGGATGTCCTGAGCGAGACCGAGTTCGAGCTGCTGGTCAACATGGGCGGTGCGCTGGCGCAGGATCCGGCCGCGGCTTACGCCCTCGGTGGAGAGCCTGAAATCACAATGGCATGGCGGGACGAGCGCACCGGCCTATGGTGCCTGTCGCGCCCGGATAACCTGCGCGCCGATGGTCTTCTGTCCGACTTCAAGAAGGTCAATACGCAGGGCCGGCCGTTCACCGGCGCGCTGGTTGACGACCTGATCGAGAAGCACGGCTATTTCATGCAGATGGGCTTCGCCGCCGAGGGCTGGAAGGTCCTGACCGGGCACGCCCCAAATCAGGTCGGACTTGTCTTCCAGGAGGATGAACCGGCCTATGACGTGATCCTGCGCGAGGTCGAGGAGGAGCCCCTGGCCATGGGTCAGTTTCTCAACCACCGGTCCCTTCTCCGTTTCAGCGAGTGCTTGGACGCAGGCCGCTGGCCGGGCGCCGGGGAGCATGTCGGCGCCTATCAAATGAGCGAGGGCCTGCGCACGCGGATCCTTGAGGAAATGCAAACCGCAGGAGTTGCACCATGAACGACACCCCACAAAAACCCATCGTTGTCTTCAAGAAGAACCTCTCAGCTCTGATCGACAAGAAAGAGCTGGCCCTTCCATCGAACGTGACGACTGAAGCCTTCCGCAACGCTGCTGTCGTCGCTGTTCAGGACAACCCGAAGATCCTCACATGCGATCAGGCTTCCGTCTTCAAGGCAATACGCACGCTGGCCGCCGCCGGACTTGTCCCTGATGGCCGAGAAGCCGCTCTGGTGCCGTTCAAGACGAAAGTGAATGGCAGCTACGTCGACAAGTGCCAGGCGATGCCGATGGTATTCGGCTTGATCAAGATGGTGCGCCGCTCTGGCACCGTGAAGGATATCCGCGCGCATCTGGTCTATCAGAACGAAGTCTCTCAGGAGAGATTCATCTATGTGATCGGTGACGACGAACGCCTTGAGCACAATCCGATCCTGTTCGGGGATCGCGGTGAAGCAGTCGGCGTTTATGCGATTGCCACGCTGACCGACGGCAGCAAGGTTCGCGAGTTCATGTCCGCCGCGGATGTCGACAAGGTGCGCCGCGCCGGTGCGTCCCAGAAGGTCTATGCCAAGGGCACCGCCCCCAGGACGTCCGACGAGCCGATGGGCATCTGGAAGGACTGGAGCGAGGAGATGTGGAAGAAGACGGTCATCCGCCGCCTCTGTAAGCGCCTCGATATGTCCAGCGAGGACATGCGCCGCGTCATGGTCGACGAGGACAACATGAAGAACATTCGTGACATCACACCCGACGACGAGCCGAAGAAGGTTGGCTTCGCTGCCCGGGCCGCCGCCGCCCGCAAGGATGCTGAGGCCCCGGCAGATGACGAACAGGTCGACGAAGAGAAGTCCGACGAGGACACCATAGACGGCACGGCCGCAGAAGTCGACGAGAGCGACGCACCGGCACCTGACCCCACATCGCTGGAGTACAGCGAGGGGCGCACCGCATCCGGCAATGGCGATGACATGTCCGACTGCCCCTATGACGAAGGGCAAGAGCGCATGGACTGGATCGCGGGCTGGCATGAGGCCGAGGCCGCAGCGCGCAGCGAGGAGGAAGACAAATGAGCGACTTCACCGATACCATCGCAGGGCCCGGCCACCCGATGAACACAGCGATGATGGTCATGGCCGATAGCGCGGTGAAAGCCACCGTGCTGACCACCAACCAACACCCTGTCAGCGCAATATGGGCGCTGATCAAATCCCTCGCTTGCATGCTCCAAAATATCGACGAGGACGCTGCTAAAATGCTGATCGAAGGATTGTCGAAAGAGCCCGGCATGACACTCGATCAGATGGAGGAACACGCTCAGATCGACATAGAGACGCTGAAACGCCTCGTGTCTCGCTACGAGCGCATGACTGCAGGTGGACAGGCATGAGCGCGCCCATGACAAGCCTGCACCCGACCGAAGCCGCCAAGCAATGGAAGTGCCCTCTGTCGCGCACGTTTGGTGTGCCCAAGGCATCCGTCGGCTGCATCGGCGCCGACTGCGCGGTATGGCGCTGGATGCCCATGTCTGCAGAGGATCCCCGTTTCACCTCTGCCGTCGCCCGCGAGATTGCTTTCCTCCAGACTGAAAACCCGAAGACCTCGGCCGCGCTTCTGCACAAGCAGGCGGTGGCGAAGGTAATGGCAGATCCCAATGCCTACACCTTCCCAAACGAGAGCGATCGCGGATTCTGCGGGCTGGGCGGCAAGCCGGAGGCGATGACAAAATGATCACCGAATTCCGACCGCACATGCTGCCGAAGATCCGGTCAAAGCGGATCATGGCCGCGCCTGCCCTGATCCGGCAGAAGACCGGCGTGATGATGCCCTGCACGCTGCGCATTGCCAGCTTCCTGGGCGAGCGGTGCGCCGACGATGACACATGCGTCATGGCTCACCTACCAGCGCCAGGCAAAGGGACCAGCACGAAGGTGACCGATCTGGCCGCCGTGTGCGCATGCCTCCGGTGCCACCAACTGCTGGACCAGCCGAGTCCAAAAGATCGCGCCGCCCTCCTGCTTTACCCGGCGGCTGTGGCCGAGCGCATGTTCACAGCGATGATCGAGACGCAGGCCATCCTGGTCGCGCATGAGATCATCGTCGTGCCTGATGGGGAGATGATCTGATGAAAAGCAACATCGTCGATATTGATGTGGAAGTGACCGCACGCACTGAGCGCGCTGTTCTCGTTCACACAGGGATCAAGGAAAAAGCTGTCTGGTTGCCGATTTCACAGGTTGAAGTTGCGCCATCCGGATTTGACGGGATCGAAACCGTTTCGCTGCCCGAATGGCTGGCTCAGGAAAAGGGGCTGATCTGATGATCCGCACCATCCAACACGGAACCGTCCTGACGCAAGGCAACCTCCTGTCGATCGAGACCTGCCCCACCAGGCGCAAAGAAAATGGCTGGGAGCTGGAGCATGTCGAGATCGGCCTTCTGGCAACCGGAGCCGGTGCGCACCGCGGCTACTTGGTTCCGTCATTCCGAGCGGATGAAACATATCTCGGCCGCAGCGCAATCGGAAGCCCCGCATACGAGGTGGACGGGCGCACAGAGTACCGCAGACCAGACGGAGAGGATCGACACATGACAGACCAGACACAGAGCGTCGTGAAGCCGCTGGACGAAGAAGACCTGATCGACACACTTGAAGAAGTCATTTCAGAGACGCATGACCTTGATGTCACCGATCGCAACTATGCCATCAACGTGGTCAGGTTTTTCAAACGAAACCCACAGTTCCTCTCCGCCCTGACCGGCCCCGTGATCCCCGTTGCCGAGGCGCAGGCCATGGTGGCGGCGGCGCTGGAGCAGGCGGCGCGTGATATTGACACGCTGGGAGATAGCACGGTCACCGAGGCACTGGGCCAGCAGCTATGCTGCGGTGGGCAGATGTGTGGTTGTCAAGGGGCAGATGTCGGCGCTTACCTTATGCATCACATCCGCGCCCTGATCCCAGACGAAGCCCGCCAGCACCTCGACGCCTACGTGGCTGCAGCGGTGGCCGAGGCGGTGAAGGCCGAGCGCGAGGCGTGTTTTGATGCCGTCGGGAACATCCCATGCAAGATCGGTGATATCAATCACTATTGGGCGGCACAAAAAGTCATCCGCGCCCGCAGCGAGGCAGGCCAATGACCGACCACACCATGAAGCCAACCGCAGCGTGCGGAAGTACAAAATGGGTTGCCGAAACATTGGGTATGAGCGTGCGGACCTTCTACGACAAACGCTCAAACTTGGAGGCCGAGCGCTTCCCGAAGCCCGATCCAATCCTGAAGCTCTACATCAAGGCGGACGTAAAAGCGTGGATCGAACACCGTCGTCGAATCGAAGATCCGGGTAAGGTGGAGGTCCAAGGATCTCAGGAAAGGATCAAATTCGATGCACTATAAGGACGCTCTCTATGACGGGTCGGACCCGCTATATGCGCCAGGCGCCGGGAAATCCGGTCGCTGGTGGTATTGGAAGCCGCCCGCGAAATACAAGAAGCTCGGATACCCCAAGACATCTGAACGCCTGCCAGGAGAAGACGGCGACAGCCTCGACCATGAGCGCGCCAGACGGGCGCGCGAGCTGACGCGAGAGATGCTGGCCTTCTATGGGGCCGAGACTGTCGAGGTCGACGTCGGCACGTGGGCATGGCTGATTCATCGGTACAAGACTGACAAGCACAGCCCAATCCATTCTGTGAAGGCCAACACGCGCGAGGGATACCTGATCTTTCTGGACAAGCTGGACCGCGCAATCGGATCGATCATAGTGGCCAATACCAGCTATACCGTCCTCTGCGATCTGCGCGACGGCATGCAGGAGAAAGGCCGCAGCGCCAGCTACGTGAAGCGCGTTTTCACCCAGCTCCGCATCGTCGCAAACTATGGCGCCCTGGTCGAGCATGATCCCGCGGTGAAGGTGGCAAAGATCCTCAGCGGCATGCGCATCCAGTCGCCGCCGAAAAAGTCTTCTGCCCCCACACGCGCGCAGATACGCGCCATCGTCGACGAGGCAGACAAGAACGGACTGTTTGCGTTCGCCACTGGCCTACTGCTGCAATGGGTATTCTGCCTGCGCGCTGTGGACGTTCGGGGCCAATGGCTGGAGTGCGACCCTGCCGCTGGCGGTGTTGTGCGTGAGCTGGCCCGCAACCGGCGCCAGAGGCACCTGCCTCAGACGTTCGAGCGGTGGCAGGACGGGCTGACATGGGACATGTTCGACGCGGGCCTGACAGGCTTCCATAAGACCATCTCAAAGACCAGCAAGAGCATGCCCGAACCCCTCTTGTTCGACCTGACCGAAGCGCCAGAACTCAGGAGCAGGCTTTTCATCCTGTCGACGCGCGGCCGCATTGGTCCTGTCATCGTCGGAGAACGCACCGAAATGCCGTACACGCGCAACGGCTGGACGGAAGCATTCATCCGGTGCCGCCGGGCGGCTGGTATCCCCGAGGACGTGAAGATGATGGACACGCGCGCCGGGGGACTGACAGAAGCCGGCCAGCTGGGGCTCGACCCGTTCATCCTTCGGGACGCGGCAGGTCATTCCCAGGTCAGCACGACTGATCGCTACATACGCGGCAGGAGTGAATCGATAACCAAAGTCGTTCGTCTTCGGAACAACGGCTAAACCTTTCGTCTCAACCCCGTTTCAAGTCCGGGTTTCGTCTCAAGCGCTATAGCCGATAAGTCTTTGGTTTAAATGGTGCACCGAGGAGGATTCGAACCCCCGACCCCTTGATTCGTAGTCAAGTACTCTATCCAGCTGAGCTATCGGTGCGTTGCGCGGCATTTAGCCCGTAGGTTTCGGCGATGCAAGGACAAAAAATGAAAATTCTGCGACGCGAAGACCGCCGCCGCCATCGGGCCCTTGCTGTGTTGGGTTTGTACAAAAATTCCGCACCAGAGAATATCGAAGAAAATGCCGGGCGCCAGGTCGGCGCACCGGGTCGTGCCGCATCAGGTCGGATCAACGCGCCGCGATTCCGACGCCCGTGATTTCCTTTGGCAGCAGAATGAGGAAGGCAGTCCCGTCGGGGCCCGTACGCTCCATCTCGATCTGGCCACCGTGGCCACGCATGAGTTCCGCAGAGATCACCAGCCCGAGGCCCGTCCCTCCCTTGCGGGCTCCACCCTGAAACGGAGTGAACAGGTTTTCGCGCGCCTTGGGCGGCAGGCCGGGGCCGGTATCAGATACACGAATGAGCCAGTGACTGTCGGTCTCTTCGGCCGAAACGCCGATTTCGCCGGGCGCGCCGGTGTTCTCGATCGCCTGCCTCGCGTTGCGGACCAAGTTGAAGATCACGCGGTAAAGTTGCTCAGGGTCGGCACGCAGGCGAAGTGTTGCCGGAATATCCTCGGCAAAGGAAATGTCATGCTCTCCCACCGCAAGGCGTTCGCTGTCGATCACATCGCCCACGACGTCGATAAGGGCGACCTGTGACAATCGCGGAGCGGGTTCTTCGGCCCGACCGAAGGCCAGCGTTGCCTCGCACAAGTTGACGGCGCGGGTGATCGAGTTGATGACCTTTGGTGCAAGGCGCTTGACGGCAGGATCTTCGGAAATCTCGAGCCGGTCGGTGAACAGCTGCGCAGACGTCAGGATGTTGCGAAGGTCATGGCTGATCTTGGCCACGGCCGACCCCAGTTGGGCGAGCCGTTCCTTTTGCCGCAACGCACCGGTCAACTGGGTTTGCAGGTCATGCAGCGCGACCTCAGCCTCGTGCAGGTCCCGCACCGAGGCCGAGGGTTCGATGATGCGGCGGGTATCCTCCGGGTCTTCGGCGTAGACGTGCATGTGATTGATGACGCCCTTGATGGGGCGAAGGATGAAACTGCGCACGGCCAGGAACAGCAGCACAGCGGTAAAGATCGAGAAGACGGCAGACAGGAAGAACATGTTGATACCGTATTCCAGCATCGCGGCACGCAGCGGGCCGGTCGGCATCGTCACCTCGATCAGCAAGCCTGCCTCGCGCACGGGATTGCCGATCACGCGGATGACCTGGTTTTCCGGTCGCCACAGGGTCACGATCGCCTCGCGGATCAGCTCTGCCGCCGTGGGGTTCCGCAGGTCGAAGGTATCGGTCACCGGCCCCGGTACCGGAGACGACAGGACAAGTTGGCGCGCCTCGTCCCGGCGCAGCACGACGTTGTAGACTTCGGCGTTGCGCAGCAGCTCCTGCTCCAGATCGGGCGAGATCATGTCATCGGCCAGCAGGGCAAGCGACGCGATCTGCGCCCGCTCCAACCGCGACAGGAGGTAATCCTCGCGAAAGCGGGCAATGGACGGGACGAGGATGAGCACCTCGGCCAGGATCACGAAGATCGCCGTGAGGATCAGGAAGCGGCCGGATAGCGAACGGAACATGACGCGCTTTGCCCACAAGACTGGGGGCGGGATCGTGACAACGACCGCCAGCCCCATTGGTTACCGGGAAATCTCTGTACAAACTAGGCGCTTGCGAGGCATTTAGCCAGTTCTGCGGCGCCAAGATAGGGCAGGAACATGCCTGCGTGGGGAAACCGCCCGAATTTGTCTGTGCAGGCGATCATGGCACATTGGTCCGGGGCGGGGTGATCGTGTGGGTCAGACAGCCCATTTCACCCGAACAGCGACGGGTGCGACGGTTGGCGCCCTTCGGTGCGCGCGCAGCACGAAGGCCGATCAGGCATTGATCGCAGAAATCTCTGCCAAAACTCCGGCTGCGGGTTTGACAACAGGACAACGCCTTCTTATAGACCGGGCTTCACATATGCGCGGGCCTCGGGGCGATTCCCGGATTGCACCCGCTTTGCCCTTTCCTGAGCGGGCCTGCCTCTTGACCGGGGCATTTGCGCAAAGGATCACAGACACGCCCCGGTGGACTGCCGGCGGGGATACAAACGGAGACGGAGCGATGAAACGCACCTACCAACCTTCGAACCTGGTCCGCTCGCGGCGCCACGGCTTCCGCGCACGCATGGCAACCAAAGCCGGCCGGAAAATCCTGAACGCACGTCGCGCACGTGGCCGCAAGTCGCTGAGCGCGTAAGTTTCGCGCCAGCCCTTCCAGTACGGAAGCGGTTCTGAACATGACACCGCCGAATGCCCCGCCCCCTTCCGCACATGCGGAACCCACGGCGAAGGCGTCGGCGGTTTCGTCATGTGCGGATGCGACTGCTTCCGCCTGTCCTGACCGCGTCTCTGCAAATCAGGGCGTGGCGAGGGTCGAAACGGTCAACGCCGATACCGTGCACGGGTTTCGGCGGTCGGGCGTTTTGAACATCATGATCAAGCGGTCGGACTTTCTGCTGGCGGCGCGGGCCAAGCGGCACGGTGGCGCGGCAATGCTGGTCCAGGCGCGCAAGCGGCAAGACGATGAGCCGAGCGCGGACGTACCTGATGTAATCCGCGTCGGCTTTACCTGCTCCAAGAAGGTCGGGAATGCCGTGGCGCGCAACCGCGCCAAGAGGCGGCTGCGCGAAGTCGCCCGTGCCGTCTTACCCGAGATGGCGCAGCCCGGGTGGGATTACGTGCTGGTCGGTCGCAAGGATGCCACCGCCGAACGCCCCTTCGATCAGCTGATCGCCGATCTGCGAACGGCGCTTGAGCGGCTGCATGCAGGACAGGGTGACACGCCTCGTCCGCACCGGCCGAAGGGCAAGCGGAAGTGACCCCGCTGGCGTGGACACTCGCCCTGCCCATCCGCGCCTATCGGGCCATCTTCTCCCCCTGGGTCGGGCACAATTGCCGCTATGATCCGACCTGTTCCGCCTACATCCTTGAAGCCTTGGACAAACATGGCGGGATCAAGGGGTTGTGGCTGTCGATACGCCGCGTCGCCCGGTGCCACCCATGGGGTGGCATGGGGGTGGACGATGTGCCCGACTGAGGCGCCGGTCAATGGTCCGGGCCGAGTGACCGGCGTTCCGGCGCGCTCACCTGCTCATTGCACTCGCGCACTTGTCCATGGGAATAGGGCCGAGGGTTTGATAGACAGAGACATCATACTTGGGGTCTGAAGCCCCATGATTTCATCCTTTTTGGGAGTGCCGGGCCATGCTCGACGACGGCGATGACATTCACCCGCTCTTTCATGGGGCGCCCTCTTCGACCGAATTTCGCAAGTTGCGCAAGCGGATCGTACGCCAGACCCGCGAAGCGATCGAGCAATACGGTATGGTCGAACGCGGCGGCAAGTGGTTGGTCTGCCTGTCCGGCGGCAAGGACAGCTATACCTTGCTGGCCGTTCTCCATGAATTGAAATGGCGTGGCCTGCTGCCCGTGGAACTGGTTGCCTGCAACCTGGACCAAGGGCAGCCGGGATTTCCCGCGACTGTGCTGCCCGAATTCCTGGAAAAGATGGGCGTCGCGCACCGCATCGAATACCAGGACACCTATTCCATCGTGATGGACAAGGTTCCCGCCGGTCGGACGTATTGTGCGCTGTGTTCAAGACTGAGACGCGGCAACTTGTACCGGATCGCACGCGAAGAAGGATGTACGGCGGTTGTGTTGGGGCATCACCGCGACGACATTCTAGAGACATTTTTCATGAACCTGTTTCACGGTGGGCGATTGGCGACAATGCCACCGAAACTGGTGAACGAGGAAGGCGACCTGTTTCTGTATCGCCCGCTGGCGCACGTTGCAGAAGTGGATTGCGAGAAATTCGCAAACGCGATGAAATACCCTATTATCCCCTGTGATCTGTGCGGATCTCAGGATGGATTGCAGCGTCAGCAGGTCAAACAGATCCTTGACGGATGGGAGCGAAACAGCCCCGGGCGCCGTCAGGTGATGTTCCGCGCGCTGATGAATGCCCGCCCCTCTCATCTGCTTGACCCCAAATTATTCGACTTTGCCGGCCTGGCACTGGGGCAGCGTCAGACAGAGGAAGACGCGATTCCGCGCCTACGTTAAACCGCTGTTGAAGTTCTCGAACTAGCGTGCCTGACGACGACGATGGGGCACACTGACATGGCAGGACTGACGGGTACGACATTGGCGAGGTTTCGGCTCCGGGTGCACAAGGTGCTGACCGGAGTCCAGATGCTTGCCTTCATCCCCGCCACTTGCCTCGTTTCCTTCTGGCTGGCAGGAGAGGCCGCGCTGGTCGCAACGGCGCTGAGCCTTTCGGTAGTGTACGGTGTGCTTGCCGGTCTGCGCGGCGGTCGCACTTTGCCGCCCCATAGTCGTGACCTGGTGACCGGGCTGGGGATGCGGGACAATCTGGACATTGCCATGGATGCTGCGCTGTCGCAGCAGGGAACTTCTGGCCGCAAGACTGCCTGCCTCATGGTCCAGATCGATGATTTCGATGTTTTTTCCGATAGATACGGTCCAGCCGCCACTGAAGACGTGTTGAACAGGACTGCCCAACGGCTTCGCCGGGCACTGCGTGACGACGACGCCCTCTGCAAGATTGCCCCGGCCACCTTTGGCATCGGTGTCGCGCCGGTCACGAATGTCGACCTGGAAACAACGATCCAGCTGGCCTCTCGCCTGCAATCGGTGGTCGAGGATCCGCTGTCGCTGGATGCCACCACGGTCTACCTGTCGTGCTCGATCGGATTTTGCCTGGGCAGTCGTTCACCGTTACCCACGGGGTCCTCTCTTGTCGGGGCAACACAGAATGCCTTGAGCGAAGCCCTGCGTTTCGCGCCCTCTGCGATCCGGTCCTTTTCCGCCGACATGCAACGTACGCACCAGGCGCGCACCATCCTGACAGACGAAGTTTCCGCCGCGCTGGAAAATGGGCAGATCGTGCCGTTCTTTCAGCCACAATTATGTACGGATACCGGTCTGGTGTCTGGGTTTGAAGCGTTGGCACGTTGGTGCCACCCTGACCGCGGGTTGATCTCGCCTGCCGAGTTTCTGCCCGTCATCCAGCATTCCGGCCAAATGGAGAGGCTCGGCGACCTGATGCTGGTCCAGTCGCTGATCGCCTTGCGACGTTGGGACGAACTCGGTCTGACGGTGCCCCAGGTGGGGGTCAACTTTGCGTCGGACGAATTACGCAATCCCCGGCTGATGGAAAAGGTGCGCTGGCAGCTTGACCGATATGGGCTGAAACCGGGCCGGCTGGCGGTCGAGGTGCTGGAGACGGTCGTTGCCGATTCCCCCGAGGATGTCGTTTCGCGCAATATCAATGGCTTGGCCAAGCTGGGCTGCAAGATCGATCTGGATGACTTTGGCACCGGACATGCCTCGATTTCCTCCATCCGGCGATTTTCCGTCGAGCGCCTCAAGATCGACCGCAGTTTCGTGATGAAGGTCGACAAGGATATCGACCAGCAGCGTATGGTGTCCGCGATTCTGACAATGGCCGAGAGACTGGGCCTGTCGACCCTGGCGGAAGGGGTCGAAACGCCGGGCGAACACGCAACGCTGGCGCAGCTCGGGTGCGGCCATGTCCAGGGCTTCGAAGTTGCGCGACCAATGCCGTTCGAACAGACGGCCGAGTGGGTCCGCACCCATCACGCCGGCTTGATCAAGGCCCCGAAATTTGGCCGCGACACCGGTTAGGAGCCTGCAGATTGTAGCTTGATCTTCCCCACGTGGCGATTGACCGTCCCCCCGCCGAAACGGCAAGCCGGTCAGGCAAGATACTATTTGCGCGAAAGTTGAAAAGTACGACATCAGGCAATGCAGCACATGGCCGAACTCTGTGACAGTCCTGGGTAAAGGGGGAAAACCACGAGGATGTGAAGGCAACGGCCTTTCTCGCCCCCGTGACACAAATTTGCGTGCGCCAAGATCACTTGTGCTGGTCCATCGCCCCCGCGGCGACCCGTTCAAACTTGATCTCTAGCGCTCGGCGGAGCAAGCCATTTTGGCGAACACAGGCGTCTTTGGTTATCGCATCCATCCCGAACAAGCTTTTGATCGAGTGCCTTGTTCACCGCCTCGCGTAGAGCGGCACCTCGGGGTTGCCCTCCTGCAATTCCGCTAGCCGCCCTAGGCCGTTGTAAACGCTTTATTAACGGCAACGAATCTGGCGTGGCTCCCGGCCGGGATGAACAATAACGTTGCCCTACCTTTTGGCGATCGCCGAACCAGCGGCGAAATCGGGTTGAGCGGTTCTGTTATCGGCAAGGGGGATGCGCGGCGAAAGACAGGCGCTGCGTCCGCGCCAGCCAAGGTGCTTTTGGCGCGCTTCGTCTTGTCCGCCCTTGGTCGATTTCGCCACGATTTCCCTTGAAAGCCGGTGTCTGTGATGTCGCGGAATCGGCGAAGGGCCTTGACCTTTGGGCCAGTGACAGGTTGAACGCCCCAAGACCAAATTCCCGTACCGCAAATACCAAGGGTGGCGCAGCGCGATGGACGATCAGAACAAGAACCTCATTCTGGCGACGGTACTCAGCTTTGTCGTTGTCATCATCTGGTTCGTGGCATTCCCGCCACCCGAGCAGGCCCCGGAACAAACACCGGCGCAGGTCACGCAAAGTGACGTCGGCACGGCCGTGGACCCGACAGGCAGCGACAACAGCAGCTTGTCTCCTGCCGGCACACCAGGCGAAACCTCTGCCTCTTCGGTCAGCCCGACCTCGCCCGTGGCAGAGTCCCCGCGGATCAAAATCGATACACCTAGCCTTTCGGGTTCAATCGCCCTTGTAGGCGGTCGCATTGATGACCTGAGCCTGAAAAATTATCGCGAGACCCTGGAGCCGGATTCGCCGGACGTGACCCTGTTTCGCCCGCAAGGCAGCCCGACGGATGCCTATTATGCCGTTTACGGCTGGATCCCGGGCACAAATGTTTCCGCAGACGCAGTGCCCGGCGCCGATACACCCTGGAGCATCGAGAGCGGCTCTGTCCTGACGCCGGAAACCCCTGTGACACTCAGTTGGGACAACGGCCAGGGTCTGATCTTCCACCAGACATATTCGGTGGACGACAAGTTCATGTTCAACATCGCCCAATCGGTGGAAAATACCGGCGACGCGGGCGTGGCACTGCGCCCATACGGTCTGCTGCGGCGCCACGGACAGCCGACGGACTTGCAGAACTTCTTTGTCGTGCACGAGGGCCTGATCCGGATGTCGGACGGCCAGCTGGAAGAAGAAACCTACAAGAAGATCGACAAGCTTGACCAGGACCCGCGCGAAGGCGCCCGCGCCAGTCGCATCGAAGTGAGCGAGAGTGGCTGGGTCGGCTTTACCGAGCACTACTGGATGTCGACGCTGATCCCTGGTGATCAACCCTTCCGCTCGACCGTCAAATACTACGAAAGTCCCAACATCTATCAGACCGAAGCCGTTCTGGGGAATGCAGAGATTGCACCGGGTCAAACCTATGACGTCGATACGCAGCTGTTCTCCGGCGCCAAGGAATGGGAAACGATCAAGGCCTACGAGGCACAGGGTGTCACCCGCTTTATCGACTCGATCGACTGGGGTTGGTTCTTTTTCCTGACCAAGCCGATCTTCTGGCTGATCCACTGGTTGCACAGCTTTATCGGCAACATGGGCTGGTCGATCATCGTGATGACCATTTTCCTCAAGGCATTGTTGTTCCCGCTGGCCTACAAATCCTACGCTTCCATGGCCAAGATGAAGGAACTTCAACCGCGCATGGAAGAGATGAAGAAGAAGGCGGGCGACGACCGTCAGAAGCTTCAGAAGGAAATGATGGCAATGTACAAGGCAGAAAAGGTCAACCCAGCTGCGGGTTGTCTGCCGGTGCTGTTGCAGATCCCGATCTTCTTCTCGCTCTACAAGGTGATTTTCGTCACGCTGGAACTGCGCCATCAACCGTGGATCGGCTGGATTCACGACCTGAGTGCGCCTGATCCGTCGTCCATCCTGAACCTGTTCGGCCTGCTGCCCTATGCCACCCCTGGCCCGGAAAGCATATTCCACATCATCAGCCTCGGCGCGCTGCCAATCCTGCTGGGGATTTCCATGTGGCTGCAACAGCGTCTGAACCCGGCGCCCGCAGATCCCGCGCAGCAGATGATCTTTGCCTGGATGCCCTGGGTCTTCATGTTCATGCTTGGACGCTTTGCGAGCGGCCTGGTGCTGTACTGGATCACCAACAACACGATCACCTTCACGCAGCAGTACCTGATCATGCGCAGCCATGGCTACAAACCGGACGTGTTTGGCAACATCAAGAACGCCATCCCCTTTGTCGGGAAAAAGCCCGCCGACGGCAAAGGCACCAAGTGACATGGGCAGGGTCGCGCAGATCTGGCGGTATCCGATCAAGGGAATCGGTGCCGAACCGCTGGAGAGCGCGGCCCTGACATCTGACAGGCCCCTGCCCGGCGACCGGGCATGGGCGCTGCTGACCGGGGACGCAAAAGACACCGGTGGCTGGCAGAAATGCAACCTGTTCGCGCGGGGCTGCAACGGTCCACAACTGATGGCGATAATGGCGCGTACCGAGGGCGATGTGATTCATCTGTCACATCCGGACGCAGGTGCCCTGTCGGTAAACCCGGCACGGGACGGCAAATTGCTCGTTGAATGGCTCGGCGGCCTCTGGCCCGCGGACCGCCCTGCCCTCGGAGACCTGATCAGAGCGCCTGAGGAGGGCATGAGCGACGCTCCCTACGCCTGTGTCTCGATCATAGGAACAGCCTCGCTGGCTGCGCTGTCAGAAGCCTGTGGCACAGATCTTGATCCCCGCCGGTTTCGTGGCAATCTGTGGATCGACGGTTTGGCGGCGTGGGAAGAGCTTGACTGGCCTGGTCGTCGACTGAAGATTGGCGATGCCGTCCTGGAAGTGAGCGAGCGGATAGACCGCTGCCGCGCGACCGAGACAAACCCCGCAACCGGGGAACGCGACATCAATACCTTGCAGGTTTTGCGCAAGACCTGGGGTCATATCGATTTTGGCGTGAAGGCGCGCGTCATCACTGACGGCACCGTCACCCTTGGACAGAAAGCGGAACTGCTGTGATCACCCTTCCCTTCCCCCTCGTAGAAGAACCCGATCCGCAAACCGCAGAGAAAGGGCGCCTGCTGTTCGCTGGGCCCGTCGATTTCGTGAAAGGCGTCGTCGCGATGGACGGCCTGCCAGACGCCGATCGGATCGAGGTCTGCTTTGCCGGTCGTTCAAACGTCGGGAAATCCAGCCTGATCAATGCGCTGACTGGGCGCAAGGGGATCGCACGCGCTTCGAACACACCGGGACGGACGCAGGAAATAAACTATTTCAGCCTGGGTGAAGAGCGTTTCCTCGTCGACCTGCCCGGCTATGGCTATGCGAACGCGCCCCTTGCCGTTGTGGAAAAATGGCAACGGCTGCTGAAGAGGTACTTGTCCGGTCGGCAAACCTTGCGACGGGCCTTTGTGCTGGTCGATTGCCGCCACGGCGTGAAACCTGTGGATGAAGAAATCATGGCATTGCTAGACAGTTCTGCCGTGACGTTTCAATGCGTCATGACCAAGGCTGACAAGGTGAAGGAATCAGATCGCGAGGCGATCCTGACGCAAGTTCGTGCAGCGCTGTCGAAGCATCCGGCTGCTTTTCCAGAGATCGTAATGACCTCGTCGGAAAAAGGCGACGGTATTGCGACCCTGCGCGCCATCATTGCGGGTCTTGTATAAGAGGTCTTGTCTGAGATCAGCTGCGCCGGGCCATAGAAAGCCCATCGGAGTCGTATCACACCACTCTCCTACAGGCTCCTCGGGTCGAGCCACTCTACCTAATCAAAGTCGGAAAGCGTGTCAGAAGTGATAGCTGACGCGGGCCGTCAATGTATTTACGCCCAGACTGCCGGTGTTGGCAAAATCCGAAAAACCCTGGTGCATGAATTCCCCGCCGGCAGACAGCTTCGACGAGATAGCGTATTCCGCCCCAATCCCCACGACATAGCCGACCTCGCTGCCATAGCGCCCACGGGCCTGCACACCGCCTGCCACGGCGTAGTACATCGTCTTACCGCTTGCCCGCCCTGCCCGCAGCTTGGCGACGGTCATGTCATCGATGGGGCCGACCGGCGTGCCGATGTCCGTTTCGATGTATTCAACTTCAGCACCCAGTACCGTTCGATCAATCTGGCGGTTGACGCCAAAATGCAAACTACGGCTGACGTCATTGCTATTGCCAAGTGTAAGACCAAGATCGCCACCGAGATACGCCCCCGTCCATGACGTCTGCTGAGCCAAAGCGCCACCAGAGCTGGCAAGAAATGCCAGAGGGGTCAAAACCGTGAGGAGGATGTGCGCTGTGCGTTTCATAATTGATTAACGCAGGCACCTCACACAAAGTTCAACTCTTACGCGAAGTTTTACGTTTCCGGAGCGCGACAGGTCTTTGACGACCAGAAAGTCCGAAAACGAAACAGGCCCGAGCGATCACGCTCGGACCTGTTTGCTTTCCTTGCGGAAAGATGTCTCAGATCGTCAGATCAGAAGCGGTAGTTCACGCGGGCTGCAATCGAGTTGCCCGTGTAATCTTCGCCCGAGCCGTTCACGTCGGAAATGTCGTCGTAGAGGTATTCCGCGCCAACGCTGACGTTGTCGGTGACTTTGTATTCTGCGCCCAGACCAACGGTGTAACCCGTGTCGGTACCCATGTTCGTATCGGCTTGAACGCCGCCTGCAACGCCGTAGATCAGCGTCGAGCCAGCGTCATAGCCAGCGCGCACTTTCAGACGGGTTGTGGAATCGGAATCAAGGCCGCCGGTCGAGTCGAAGTCGTGTTGCTGGTACTCGACTTCGCCACCCATGACGAACGAACCGAAGTCATAATCGTAGCCTGCGTGCAGGCCGTAGATCATGCCGTCGCTCGAATCGTCACCGGCTTCGAAATCGCCGTAGCCGAGGCTCAGACCGCCGTAGCCACCGGTCCAGTCGCCGCCGGTATAGACCGGTGCGGGTGCGGGTGCCATGACGACGGGTTCAGCGGGTGCTGGTGCATAGGATCCTGCGAATGCCGGACCTGCCACGACGACCGTGGCGACTGCTGCGATGACTTTATTGCGAAGCATTGTTGTCTCCTGAATTTTCCATTGGGGCTGGCGCCCCAGCCGCGGGCCTGTCCCCGAAGCACTTCCAACGCGTGTTGTTCCGCGTTCGAGGCATAAACCACCCAGATTGCGGCGAAGTTCCATAGGCAACCTATCGGTCGCCACTGCATAGGCCACTTTGCGCTGAACGCCGCATCGGAACACGGCGGTCATTCGCCGGAATTTGAAACAATCATCCCAGAGCGGTTGAGGCCCCTTGAAATACAAAAACCGCCGTTACCAGTAATGGCGGCACAATCGCGTCAGCAGCCGGCGGGCTTGGCATAGCGCGCCCTTGCGCGTATCAAGCGGATGCAACGAGGACACGATAGATGAAGAAGCAGACAGCCATGAACCGAGACTGGATCGCGACCGCCCGTACATTGTCGGAGGCTTTGCCCTATTTGCAGCGCTACGAGGGTGCCATCGTCGTGGTGAAGTTTGGCGGCAATGCTATGGGCGACGACGAGGCGATGTCGACCTTTGCGCGTGACTGCGTGCTGATGCGGCAGGTCGGGGTGAACCCGGTTATCGTGCATGGCGGCGGGCCGATGATCAACGAGATGCTGGAGAAGCTGGCGGTCAAGAGCGAGTTCGTGCGTGGCAAGCGTGTCACCGACGCCGCAACAATGCAGGTGGTCGAGATGGTCCTGTCTGGCCAGGTAAACAAGCGGATCGTTCAGGCGCTGAATGAACAGGGCGGCAAGGGCGTGGGGTTATCTGGCAAGGATGCCAACATGATGATCTGCACCCAGACCGACCCCGAGCTGGGTTTGGTGGGGACACCTGACGAAATCGACACGACGATCCTGCATTCGATGTTCCGCAGCGATATTATTCCCGTCATCGCGCCCATTGGCATGGGCCGCAACGGCGAGACGTTCAACATCAACGGCGATACGGCCGCGGGGGCTATCGCCGCAGCGCTGAAAGCGGATCGCCTGTTGCTTTTGACAGACGTTGCAGGCGTGAAAAACAAGGAAGGTGAAGTCGTCACCGCCCTGAGTGCACAGCAGATCCGCGACATGACCGAAGATGGCACCATCGCCGGCGGCATGATCCCCAAGACAGAAACGGCCCTGGCGGCGATCGAGGGTGGCGTGCGCGCGGTCGTGATCCTGGACGGACGTGCCCCAAATGCCGTGCTGCTTGAACTGTTCACGGAGCATGGTGCAGGCTCGATGATCCGCGCGGTCTGACCGCCGCGATGACGAGGCACGCTCAGGCCACGTGGCCTGAGCGTGCCATATGACGACCGAATTAGGGCGGCAATGTATGACGAAGCGCTTGATTCTGATGCGGCATGCCAAATCAAGCTGGGCCCTGTCTGGCCAGCCCGATCACGATCGTCCGTTGAATGAACGTGGGGCAAAGTCGGCGGCGGCGCTTGGCAGTTGGCTTCATACCCGCGGATATGAGGCCGATGAGGCGCTCGTCTCGACCGCACGTCGGACGCGAGAGACATTTTCTGCATTGAAATCAGCCGCAAACCCCCAGTTCACCGCGACCCTCTACAATGCAGGCCCTGCGGCGATCATGGCCGCACTGCGACAGGCCAGCGGCGCCTGCGTGCTGCTGATCGCGCATAACCCCGGCATGTGCGACTTTGCGAACCGACTGATCACCAGCCGCCCCGCGCATCCCCGATTTGAGGATTTCCCGACGGGCGCGACCTTGGTGGCCGACTGCCCCGTTCCAGATTGGTCAGTGCTTGCATTCAATCAGGCGATCACGGTGGATTTCATCGTGCCACGTGACTTGATCGACTGACGCAAAGTCATTGGGTTTTGCCGGAAAGCAAAGCCCGCCCGGATCGCTCCGGGCGGGATCGCCAAATCACAGTCGATTCGTCGCTGATCAGTGACCGAGAATCTGGCTGAGGAACAGCTTGGTGCGTTCCGACCGGGGATTGTTGAAAAACTCCTCCGGCTCGTTCTGCTCCACGATCTGCCCCTGGTCCATGAAGATGACACGGTTGGCGACCTGACGGGCAAAGCCCATCTCGTGTGTCACGCAAATCATCGTCATGCCCTCTTGCGCCAACTCGATCATGGTATCGAGGACTTCCTTGATCATCTCCGGGTCGAGCGCAGATGTCGGTTCGTCGAACAACATGATCCGCGGTTTCATGCAGAGGGAACGGGCAATCGCCACCCGCTGTTGCTGACCACCCGACAACTGGCCGGGGTACTTGTTGGCCTGATCCGGGATCTTCACCTTTTCCAGGAAGTGCATCGCGGTCTCGACCGCTTCCTTCTTGGGGGTCTTGCGAACCCAAATCGGAGCGAGTGTGCAGTTTTCCAGGATCGTCAGATGCGGGAAAAGGTTGAAGTGCTGAAAGCACATGCCGACCTCTGACCGGATCTTGTCGATGTTCTTGAGGTCGCTGGTCAGTTCGGTGCCGTCGACGATAATCTTGCCGGACTGATGTTCCTCAAGTCTGTTGATACAGCGGATCATCGTGGATTTTCCCGACCCGGACGGGCCTGCGATGACAATGCGCTCTCCCCGGTGAACCGTCAGGTCAATGTCACGCAGCACATGGAACGACCCGTACCATTTGTTCATGTTGCTGATTTCGATCGCGACTTCGTCCGACACTTTCAGTGCGGCAGGGTCAATTGCGGGCGTCGTGTCAAAAGCGGTGTCAGTCATGATGGATACCTCTTAGCGATGCCCGGTCTGAAGCTTGCGCTCCAGATACATCGAGTAGCGGGACATGGAGAAACAGAAGATGAAGAAGATGGCGCCGATGAAGATGAACAGCTCCCAGTAGATGCCGTTCCAGCTGGCATCGGCACGGATCGCGTTGGCCAGCCCCAGCGGATCGAACATCGAGATGATCGAAACCAGGGTGGTATCCTTGAACACACCGATGAACGTCGAAACGATACCCGGGATCGAGATTTTCAAGGCCTGGGGCATGATGATCAGCCGCTGCGCCTGCCAGTAATCAAGGCCGAGTGAATCGGCGCCTTCGTATTGGCCCTTGCCGAGGGCGGCGAGCCCCCCACGCACCACTTCTGCCATGTAGGCCGAAGCGAAAAGCGTGGTCATGATCATGACCCGCAGAATGATGTCGAAGTTCGTGCCCGGCGGCAGGAAGATGTTCAGCAGGGTCGAGGCGACAAACAGCAGGGTGATCAGAGGGACCCCGCGAATGAATTCGATGAACCCGACGCAGAGTGCCTTGACCAGCGGCAGGTGAGAACGCCGCCCGAGTGCAAGAAGGATACCGATGGGCAGCGAAAACATGATCGCCGTAACGCCGATGGTAATCGACAGCAAAAAGCCACCGAATTCGCGGCTTTGAACCGATGCGATGGCCAAGGGCGCAATTGCCGACAAGCCAAGCACGACATAGCCCGCCAGAGTGGTCCACCAGATGACAGAGGCGACCACCGCCACAAACAACGACACGCCGGCGTTCACCACCTTGGAAACGAGGCTGAAAACCACGTATCCGACCACGAACCCCAGAAGGGCGGTGATGGGGTTCCAAATCGTGCCGCCCCAGAGCAGCCATGCCCCGAGGAACGGAAAGACAGCGGTAAAGCCCAGCATCCTTGTCGGGGTCCGGTCCGCGAACAAGATCGGTGCCAAAGCAACGAACAGCAGTACAAGAACCAGAACTGGCCTCCAGTAAAGCTCGGCCGGGTAGAAACCGAACATCAACTGCGGCCAGCGTTCACGGATGACGCCCCAGCAGGCTCCACCCTGCTCATTTCCGACCGCAGCCATCATTTCGCGGCAATCGTTCAGCGAGGTCGCATTCCAGGTGCCGGAAATGAACCAAGGAAGAAGATGCGCGATCAGGTTGATCACGAATAGCAGTGCGACAATCGTGATGATGGTGTTCAGCCAACCGGAGAACAGATTCGTGCGCGCCCAGCCGACCGGGCCAACGGTCGAAAGCGGCGGCTCCTGCTGCGGCAGCATTGTGTCGCGAACGAAAAGAACGGTCTCTGCGTGTGTGTCAGCCATCTTAACGCTCCACCAGTTTGACGCGGTTGTTGTACCAGTTCATCACACCGGAAATGATCAGGCTGATCGCGAGATAGACGAGCATCCCCAGCAGGACAGTCTCGAGCTCCCGGCCGGTCTGGTTCAGGGTGATGCCCATCAAGGTGCCCGTGATATCCATGTACCCCACGGCAATCGCCAGCGAGGAGTTCTTGGTCAGGTTGAGGTACTGAGAGATCAGCGGCGGGATGATGACCCGCATCGCCTGCGGCAAGACCACCAGCGACATGATGCGATTGTTTCTGAGGCCCAAGGCAGCCGCGGCCTCGGTCTGGCCACTGGAAATGGCAAGAATACCCGCACGCACGATCTCTGCTATGAAAGCTGCGGTATAGAGCGACAATGCCAGCCAAAGCGCGATCAGCGAGTTGCGCATGTAGGTCCCGCCGGCAAAGTTGAAGCCCTTCAACTCGGGGTAACCAAGGTGAAAGCCCAGAATTGCCAGCAACACGACTGTCGGCAGCACGATCACGGCAAGGCGCGTGTGCCATGTACGGGGCCGCAGGCCGGTTGCTTCCTGCTTGGCGTCAGCCCGGCGGGCAATACCGCGGGCGACGAAAATCGACGCCCCCAGCACGATCAGGATCGCGATGAGGTTGATGCTGACGTCAAACGCCGCACCGACATGGAAATCGCCCAGAGAGCGGGAAAACAGCGGTTCGGGAATGTAGACGCCGCGGTTGGTGATGGCCACGGAATCGAAGAGCTTCATCGTGGCGTCGGGATCGTCGCCGCGAAAGGCGCTTGGCGGGGGCATCGCCTCGATCAGGATGGCCATGCAGAGAACGATCCACATCAGCACGGGCACATTGCGGAACATCTCGACGTAGACCGTCATCAGGCGCGCGACCAACCAGTTGCCCGATAGGCGCAGCACACCGACGATGACGCCGATGACCGTTGCCGTCGCGCAGCCCATGGCCGCAACCAGCAAAGTGTTCAGCAGGCCGACGAAAGCGGCGCGCAGATGGGTGGATTGAGACGAATAATCGATCAGGCGCTGGTTGATGTCGTAGCCGGCAGATTCGCCGAGAAAGCTGAACGACGGTTCCTTGCCCAGATCATTCAGGTTCTGCGCCGTGTTCATCGTCAGCCAGCCAAAAAGCAGCAACACCGCGACAAGCGCCAGAATCTGGAAAGTGATTGAGCGATACCGGGTGTCGTACACAAGCATGGATAGCTTGAACGACTCCGCCGGCGGGTCGGTGAGAGTTGTCATGGTCAGATGTTCCCCGTGATCCGGCCCGTTTTTGTAGTGCGTCTTCGCGCGTGGGGCCGGTCATTGATGCACCCCGAGGGGCAGATGGTAGAAGGGCGCGGTGTTATCCGCGCCCTTCTCCGTCGTTCTTAGCGGAACGGCGGCGAGTAGATCAGGCCGCCTTCGGTCCACTGTGCGTTCAAACCACGCGCCAGACCGATCGGGGTGTTCTCGCCGATGTTCTTTTCAAACAGTTCGCCGTAGTTGCCACCGGCCAGGATCGCGTTCTTGGCCCAGTCATCGCTGAGACCGAACATCGCGCCCAGGCTGCCTTCGGTGCCGAGCAGACGATTGATTTCCGGGTTGTTGCCAGCTTCGGCACCCATGTCGGACGCGTTTGCCGAGGTGACGCCCAGCTCTTCTGCCGAGATCAGTGCGTTCAGCGTCCACATCGTGATGTCTGCCCATTCGTCATCGCCGTGACGGACAAGGGGACCAAGCGGCTCTTTCGAGATGATTTCCGGCAGCAGTACGTAATCGCCGGGGTTCTCGAATGTGGCGCGGGTTGCGGCCAGGCCCGAAGCATCGGTGGTGTAGACGTCACAGGCGCCAGCAAGGAATTGCTGCTGCGCCTCTGCGTTGGTTTCGATCGGCACCGGCTCGTAGTTCATGTTGTTCTTGCGGAAGTAGTCAGCAAGGTTGAGCTCGGTCGTGGTGCCGGTCTGGATGCAGACGGTTGCGCCATCGAGTTCCTTGGCCGAGCTGACGCCCAGTGCCTTGGGAATCATGAAGCCCTGGCCATCGTAGTAGTTGACGCCCACGAAGGTGAACTTCAGGTCGACATCGCGCGAGAAGGTCCAGGTCGTGTTACGGGCCAGCAGATCGACTTCGCCAGATGCGAGCGCCGTGAAGCGGGTCTTGCCGGTTGTCGGAACAAACTCGACTGCTTTGGGATCACCCAGAACGGCCGCTGCGACGGCACGGCAAACGCCGACGTCAAAGCCAGTCCATTCGCCGTTCGCATCGGGGGCTGCAAACCCCACGAGGCCGGTGGTGACGCCGCAGTTCAGTTTGCCGCGTGCTTTGACGTCATCCAGAGTGGCAGCGCCGGCTACGCCGGCGGCCAGACCAGCAACGGTCAACGCGCCAAGAAATACGGTTTTCTTCATGTTTACCTCTTCCTGATTATCCGCCTTTTGAAGTTTGGCGGTTTACGACCCGAAGGGGGCCGTGAGCGAAAGTCGTTAAGGGTGCTCCCCCCAACAGTGCCTAAAGTGTGTGCTTATTCATCGCATGTGGTCAAGGGCGACATAACGAAAAGTAAACGATCACCGATGCAGATGCCCACGGATGGCGACGATAATGGCAAACCTGTAGTTGCCTTAAACGTCGTGAAGCGTTCAGGAATCGCTGCGTGCCAGATCGACGAAATGCTTCGCGTGTTGAAACGCGACACTTTTCCTTTCGGCAACGTCCTGTGCGTCGTCATCGACGCCCCACTGCTCTTGCTGCCAGAATTCGTCGATACGGGATATTTCCCAGATACGATTTGTCGGCGCCGCATTCAAAAATGCCGCAAAACCCAGCACAAGTGATCCCGTCAAGCTGACAAGATCGTGGAAAGCCGCCAGTTCGAATGCCGATAGCGCACCGATCCGACGCGAAAGAAGCGCGACAGCCTGTGGGTCCTGGGGTTGGTGGATCACGCCAGTACGGGGCAACAAACGTGCCCCCAGGGTCTCGGCTGCCCAGTCAAGCATGGGATCCCAGGCCGCCTTTTGGCGTTCCACCAGTTCCGCAGGGCTGTCGGCACGATAACAAAGCAGGTCGCTGTCACCGTAGTCAGCGAGCAAGGCCGCGACTTCGGCATGTTGCGGCATCACCTTGTCGATCGCAGAGTTCGCCGTGCGGGTATGTGGCATCGAAAGCGGCTCGATCGTGCCTTCCTGCGCTTGCCATTCAGCCGCGATTTGCGAGGCCAAGGCACGGCTTGGCAGGATAAGGGCGGCTTTTGCAGGGGTTCTGACCTCGCGACCGTCGAGCAGAACGCTGTAACCGTCGCCCTGCTCGGCCACCTCGGCTGTTGTCCAGAACCTGCGGGCTTTCCACTCGCTCATCCGGTGCTCCTTTATGTCAGGGTGTCGATGGCTTTGCGCAGCGCCGTGGCGTCATCGACCAGCAGATCGGCGTGCGACAGCTTGGTCACAGGGTGATATCCCCAGCTGACAGCAATCGTGCGGATGCCGGAGGCCTTGGCCATGTCGATATCGAATTGGGTATCCCCGACCATCACGGTCCGATCCGGAGCGACCCCGGTTTCTGCCAACGCCGCGAGGATCATGGACGGGTTCGGTTTCGACGGATGGTCGTCGGCGACCTGAATCGTCTGAAATGCCCCGCTGAGGCCGTGGTTTTCGAGCAGCGCCACCAACCCGCGCCGGGATTTGCCAGTCGCTATACCCAACAGCGTTTCCGGCTCGGCGGCCAGCGCCTCGACAAGATCACGCACGCCTGGATAGAGCGGAGAATGCGCGGCACCCGCGTCTAACCGACGCTGCATATATGCAGCCTTGTAGGCCGCGACCAACCTGTCGATTGTCGCGTCCGGAACCTCAGGCGCCAGCAACGGCATCGCAACCTCAAGCGACAGCCCGACAATGCCCAGAATCTCATGACGGGTCGGCACGGTCAGCTCTTCGGCCACGAAAGCGTCGGTCATCGACCCGATGATATCAAGCTGGCTGTCCGAAAGGGTGCCATCGACGTCAAAGATCACAAGCCGCATTTGCGCATCGGGTGCGCGCTTCAAATCGCTCATTCCTGGCCCTCGAACGGATCGACCGCAGCGTCCTTTTCCGACCAGTCAAAGGATTTCCAAGTGCGTGACATGTGCTCGGACAGGGGGGCCTCAAGGAACAATTCCTTGCCTGTAAAGGGATGTTTCAGGCGCAGCGACCGGGCGTGCAGGTGCAACTTGCGGCTGATGTCGCCGCCGAGCTGGGCCCCCCAACCGTCCCCAAGGTTTTCCTGGCCAGACCCGCCATATTTACCATCCCCGATAATCGGGTGGCCAATCTCTGCCATGTGGGCGCGAAGCTGGTGGGTGCGCCCGGTAACGGGGACCAGTGCCACCCAGGTGGCGCGCTGCGCAAGCCGCCACAGCGCGGCATAGTCGGTCACCGCCCGCTTGGCGCCCGGCGTGTCATCGACGGCCCGAGGATGCACGCAGAGCATCTTTTCCCCCTCGCCATCCTTGCCATGCCCCGGCGCCTTGACCAGGCCATAGCTGATCGTCCCCATGTACGGCGTAGGCACGCCGGCCACCAACGCCCAGTAAATCTTGCGTGTCTCACGCGACCGAAAGGCCGCCGTCAGCTTTTGCGCAGATTCCCGAGTGCGGGCCAGCAGCAGCAAACCAGAGGTATCCTTGTCCAGCCGGTGCACCAGGCGGGGTTTTTCCTCGTACCCGAACTTCAGCACCTCTGACATGCCATCGACGTGCCGTGTCTGCTTGCTGCCACCCTGAACCGGCAAACCGGGGGGCTTGTTCAAGGCAATGATGTGGTCATCGCGATAGATCACGCAGGACTTGATCATCTCTTCGTCTTCAGCCGAAATCCGGCGCGTGACAGGGGCTGTCGTGGGGCGTTCATCTGTATCAGGCAGCGGCGGAATGCGCAGCTCCATCCCCGGCGCAAGGCGGTGATTGCTTTTCACGCGGCCCCCGTCGACCCGCAGTTCGCCCTTGCGGCACATCTTTTCAATGCGTGCCTGACCAAGCTGGGGGAACGCACGCCGCAACCAGCGGTCGATCCGCATTCCATCGTCTTCGGCCGCAACCGTCTGTGTTTGTACGCCGCTCATGACAAAACCGCCCGCATGAAAGTGAAGCCCAGGACAATCGCCAACAGGGACAGGACCAAAGACAATCCGACATAGGTCGCCGCAGCCGCCATATGCCCCCGCTCGAACAGGTTATACGCTTCGAGGGAGAAGGACGAGAACGTCGTGAAACCACCCAAGACACCCGTCGCCAGCAACGGGTTCAGATGGGTCAGCTCTTTCTGCCCGATGAAGACGACCAGCGCGCCCATCAGAAACGAGCCGAGGACGTTGACGAACAGCACGCCAAGCGGAATAGGCAGGGCCGATCCGACCAGGCGCAGGATTGCAACGCCCGATAGATAACGAAGGGACGCGCCGATAGCGCCGCCGAGGGCCACTTGGAATACAGTCAGGATCATCAGGCGTCTGTCGCGCGGAAGCCCCTTGTTGTCAAGGCGCGGCGGGCTTTTGACCTAGTCCTCACCGCCGCCGGCGCGCTTGGCCCGCAACTTTTCAAAATACTCGAGACGTTTGCGCAGATCCCGCTCAAACCCCCTCTCGACCGGCTGATAAAAGTCCGGCCGCATCATCCCCTCGGGAAAATAGTTCTGCCCCGAAAAGGCATCCTCTGCGTCGTGATCGTAGTTGTACCCCTTGCCATAACCCTGCTCCTCCATCAGGCGGGTTGGCGCGTTCAGGATATGCTTGGGCGGCATCGCGCTGCCGGTCTTGCGCGCGGCGGCACGCGCTTGCTTGTAGGCCGCATATCCGGCGTTCGATTTCGGCGCCAAGGCGAGGTAGATCAACGCCTGCGACAGCGCCAGCTCTCCCTCTGGGCTGCCAAGGCGTTCGTACACCTGCCATGCGTCGAGGCAGATCGTTTGCGCCTGCGGGTCGGCCATACCGATATCCTCGACCGCCATGCGCGTGATCCGACGCGCCAGAAAGCGGGGGTCTTCTCCCCCCTCCAGCATACGCGCGAACCAGTATAGCGCCGCATCCGGATCACTTCCGCGCACTGATTTGTGCAACGCCGATATCAGGTTATAATGTTCATCACCGTTCTTGTCGTACTTTGCGGCCCGCCGCATCAGGCGCTTGGCCAGTTCATCCGGGCCAAGCGGCGCCTTGACCTTCCAGGCCGCGACCTGTTCGAACAGGTTCAGAAAGGCCCGGCCATCGCCATCGGACATGCCGATCAGGGCTTCGCGCGCGGCAGGCTCAAGCGGGAGCGGTCGACCAAGTGCCGCTTCGCCACGCTGAGCGAGATGTTCGAGGTCGTCGAATGACAGGCGCTCCAGCACCAGCACCTGCGCGCGTGACAACAAGGCGGCGTTCAGTTCGAACGAGGGGTTTTCCGTAGTGGCACCAACCAACAGGATGGTGCCATCCTCCATATGTGGCAGAAAACCATCCTGCTGCGCCTTGTTGAAACGGTGGATCTCGTCCACGAACAACAACGTGCCCTGCCCTGTACGGCGCCGCTGCCGCGCCGTCTCAAAGACCTTTTTCAGATCTGCCACGCCAGAGAAAATGGCGCTTATCTGAACAAAATGCAGGTTTGTTTCATGCGCGAGGAGACGCGCGATCGTGGTCTTGCCGGTACCCGGCGGCCCCCAGAAGATGATGGAGCCAAGGGACCCAGCCTCGAGCATGACCGTCAGGGGCGCATCCGGGCCGATCACCTGCTGCTGGCCAATCACCTCGGCCAGCGTTTGTGGGCGCAACCGGTCGGCCAGCGGACGCGGGGCACCACCGTCGGCCCCCTCGGATCGCGGGGCGCCGTTATCAAACAGATCCGCCATTCAGAGCCGGAACCGCATGGTGGCTGTCTTGCCGTCGCGCAGCAGGCTCAACTCCAGGGTCCGCCCGGGATTGCGCAGCGCCGCGTCAGCGGTTTGCGGGGTGTCGATATCCGTTCCGTTGATCGAAAGGATCGTGTCACCCGCCCTGAGGCCCGCACGCTGTCCGATACGGCCAGGCTCTTCGATCATGACGCCGCGCGCCGACAATTGAAGCTGGAATTCGTTGATCACGGCCGGGTTGATATTGATCAGCGTCATACCCGGAACTGCTGTCTCCTCTCCCGTTTTCAGGGGATCACGCGCGGGATCTTCCGGCGCGACGATCATCGGCACCGAAATGTCCTTGCGCGTGCCGCCACTGAGCCGCGTCACCACGGCCTGCCCGCCCAGCCCCGTGACCGTCATGCGATAGACCATCTCGGCCGGGCTGGAGATCGGCTTGCCATCAACCGCAAGAATGATGTCCCCCGGCTTGAACCCATTGTTCGCAAAAGGGCTTTCCGCGTGAAGCGCGTCGATCACCATACCTTCGGGCCGATCCAGCCCGGACGCCTCGGCCATGTCCAGATCGACCGGGTGCCCGGACATGCCAGCCCAGGGGCGTTCAAAGTGGTCATTGCCGGCGCGTGACTGATCCAGGAACTGACGCACCAGCGCGGCAGGGATCGCAAAACCAATCCCGTTGGACCCACCCGAGCGACTGAGGATTGAGGTATTCACCCCAATCAGGTCGCCGTTGACATCGATCAGCGCGCCGCCAGAGTTGCCCGGGTTGATCGGTGCATCTGTCTGGATGAAATACCCACGCTCGCTGCCGGTTGCGGTGCCCGACCGCGCCAGCCCTGACACGATGCCGGAACTGACGGTCTGACCGACGCCGAAGGGGTTACCGATGGCCAGAACCAGTTCTCCGACCTCGACCGAGTCACTGTCGCGCAGGGAGAGATGCGGCAGGTCCTTGACACCCTCCAACCTGAGAATGGCGAGGTCGGAATTTTCGTCTGCCAACAATACCTTGGCATTAAACTCGCGCCGGTCATTCAGCACCACGCGGATCTCATCTGCCTGACCGACGACGTGGTAATTCGAGACGACGTATCCATCATCGGACAGGATGACACCGGAACCGAGCGAATTTTGCACCTGTGGCCGGACCTGCCCAAAATTCTTGAAGAATTCCGAGAAGATGGGATCATTTGCGAAAGGTGACTGGCGTGTTGCCACGACCCGCTTGGCATAGATGTTGACGACTGCCGGCGTGGCCTCCTTGACCAGCGGCGCAAAGCCCAGCGAAATTTCGGCCTGCGATGCGGGTACGCGTGTCTGCGCCATCGCCGGTGGTGCCGTCAGCGGCCCGCCCGGGCCAAGCGCGAGAAGCGCCAGTAGGGCGGACGCGAGAGCGGAGCTGCGGAACGGTCGGCGAGAGATCAAGGTCATGAGGGCCTTTCCTGAGATGGATGGCGACCCCGAAGATATGCGGAGCGGCGCGGCAAAAGGCAAGGTGGCGACCTGGGACAAAGCAAAACCCCCGGCCCTTGGGACCGGGGGTTTGGTTCAAACCATCGTGAGGCAGCGTCAATGCGACGGCGCTCAGGTTCGATAATTACTCAACGTCTTCATATGCTTCCAGGCGAGCCTTGTCGGCTTTGCCCTTGGCATCGAGATCGCGGTCAACGAACTCGATGATCGCCATCGGTGCCATGTCACCATAGCGGAAGCCCGCTTTCATGATGCGGACATAGCCACCCTGACGGTCCTTGTAGCGCGGGCCGAGAACTTCGAACAGCTTGGCAACCAGCACGTCCTGCTTGAGGCGCGAACCGGCGTTGCGGCGGGAATGAAGGTCACCCTTTTTCGCCAGCGTGATCAGTTTTTCAACGATCGGGCGCAGTTCTTTTGCTTTCGGCAGGGTGGTCTTGATCTGTTCGTGTTCGATCAGCGAACCGGCCATGTTCGCGAACAGCGCCTTGCGGTGTTCATGGGTGCGGTTCAGGCGGCGGTAGCCTCGTGCGTGACGCATGTGTCTTACTCCTATTGCCCTCTACGGGCGGTTTTGCTTTGTCCGGTGATCCATGCGAGCGGATCACTCTCCTTGGGGCGGAATGCCCAGTCTGATTAACGAAGCCGAAAAAGCCCCGGAATCGCACGTCGGTATAACGTCGGTATCTTGACGGTCAACCGTCTGTGCGATGTCGGCAAGGGCGGAGATTAACACATTGCGTGTTTCTTTCCGCCAGAACCGTCAGGAGGGGCAGCGAACCGCCCCATCCCGAACTCTTGATGGCGACTTAGAAGTGGTCTTCGAACTTCTTCGCCAGGTCTTCGATATTGTCTGGCGGCCAGTCCTCGACATCCATGCCGAGGTGCAGACCCATGCCGGACAGGACTTCCTTGATCTCGTTCAGCGACTTGCGGCCGAAGTTCGGGGTGCGCAGCATCTCGGCTTCGGTTTTCTGGATCAGATCGCCAATATACACGATATTGTCGTTCTTGAGGCAGTTCGCAGATCGGACGGAAAGCTCCAGCTCGTCTACTTTCTTGAGCAGCAGCGGGTTGAATTCCAGACCGTCATCGTCGTCCTGACGCGAGGCGCTCTCGGGTTCTTCGAAGTTCACGAAGATCGACAGCTGGTCCTGAAGGATACGCGCGGCATAGGCCACGGCATCATCCGGGGTGATCGAACCGTCGGTTTCAACCTTCAGCGTCAGCTTGTCATAGTCCAGCACCTGGCCTTCGCGGGTGGGCTGAACGTCATAGGACACCTTCTTGATCGGCGAGTAGATCGCGTCGATCGGAATCAGGCCGATGGGCGCATCCTCGGGTTTGTTCTTGTCGGCTGCGACGTAGCCCTTGCCGGTGTCCACGGTCAGTTCCATGAACAGGTCGGCGCCATCATCGAGGTGGCAGATCACGTGCTCTTTGTTGAGCACTTCGATGCCAGCCGTTTCGGTGATGTCGGCAGCGGTCACGACGCCCGGACCCTTGGCATTGATCGACAGCCGTTTCGGGCCTTCGACTTCCATGCGCAGGGACACACCCTTGAGGTTCAGAACGACGTCTGTCACATCTTCGCGCACGCCCGCAACGGACGAGAATTCGTGCAGCACGTTGTCGATCTGCACGGACGTGATGGCAGCGCCTTGCAGCGAAGACATCAGGATGCGACGCAGCGCGTTGCCGAGCGTCAGGCCAAAGCCCCGCTCCAGCGGCTCCGCGACAACGGTGGCCTGACGGGTCGGGTCGTTGCCCGGCTTGACGTCAAGCTGCGTTGGTTTGATCAGCTCGGCCCAATTTTTATGGATCATGCGTGTCTCCTCAATTCCTGTTCCGGCCCCATGTCCGAGGGCTGGAACTCCCGAGGTTAAAATGACGAAAGAGAGGCCGCGCGAACTGCGCAGCCCCCTTCAAAGACCAGTACGGATCAGACCCGGCGACGTTTCGGCGGACGGCAGCCGTTGTGCGCGATCGGGGTCACGTCACGGATCGAGGTGATGTTGAGACCAACAGCAGCCAAGGCGCGCAGAGCCGATTCACGACCCGAACCGGGGCCTTGAACTTCGACTTCCAGCGTTTTCACGCCGTGTTCCTGTGCTTTCTTGGCGGCATCTTCCGCAGCCATCTGAGCAGCATAGGGCGTGGATTTACGCGAGCCCTTGAAGCCCATGGTGCCAGCGGACGACCACGAAATGGCGTTGCCCTGCACGTCAGAGATCAGGATCTTGGTGTTGTTGAAGCTGGAGTTCACATGTGCGACGCCAGCTGCGATGTTCTTGGAGACCTTTTTCTTGGCCCCACGACGGGTATCACGTGCCATATCTGTTGCGCTCCCTTACTTCTTCTTGCCGGCAATGGCTTTTGCCGGGCCCTTGCGGGTGCGGGCGTTGGTATGGGTACGCTGACCGCGAACCGGCAGGTTGCGACGGTGGCGCAGGCCACGGTAGCAGCCGAGATCCATCAGACGCTTGATGTTCATCTGCGTCTCACGGCGCAGATCGCCTTCGACGGTGAAGTTGGCGTCGATGTGTTCACGGATGGACAGCACTTCGGCGTCAGACAGTTCGTTGACGCGACGGGTGAGATCGATGTTCACGGCTTCGCAGATTGCGCGCGCCGAGGACGGGCCGATCCCGGTGATGTAGGTGAGGGCGATGGGAACCCGCTTTGCAGTCGGGATGTTAACGCCGGCAATACGTGCCAATGTTTCGTCTTCCTTATTGTTGCGGTTCCGTAGCACCAGAACCTTTTTTCACAACACATGACCCGAGGCAGGTGCCAGCGGGCCAGGGTCGTATTCGGCGGTATCATGTCAGGCGACCGGAATCACCTTGCACACGAGATAGGGCTGGGTATTTGGGAAAGCGCGAAGCGTCAACCCCTTTTGCATCCCTTACGGCATTCGCGCAGATTCGGGGGAGGTACGAGGGAGAGATTTTAGCCCGGCAGAGGAGCGCAGCAGAGGCGATCAGGTCTTGCACGCAGCTGCCAGCGCCTGTCGCATCCGGCTGAGGCGACGCCGTCGTAGCCGGAGGCGGCAGAACCGCCCCCGAGAATGGTATCAGGCGTCGAGGATCGCGCCGATCGCGGCCTTGACCACGTGCATTTCGGCCAGGCCGTCAACACGTTCCAGCTTTTCCTTGGCATGATAGTAGCCAAGCAGCGGTGAGGTTTTCTTGTAATATTCCATCAGGCGGGTCTTGAGGCTCTCCTCGTTGTCATCCGCCCGGCGTTTGAAATCCGTCGCGCCGCAGACAGCACATTTGCCATCTTCGGGAATCGGCTTGGTCTTGTCGTGGTAGACTTCGCCGCAATTGCCGCAGGTGGCACGGTGAACGATACGATCCACCAGCGCCTCGTCACGGACGCGCAGTTCGATCACGGCATCCAGGGTTTCGCCCATGTCGGACAACAGCCCTTCAAGCGCGTCGGCCTGTGCCAGCGTGCGCGGGAAGCCGTCAAAGATGAAACCGCCCTTCTTGTCGCCTTCCAGCTTTTCACGGATCAGACCGATGACGATCTCGTCCGTGACCAGCGCACCGCTGTCCATCACGTCGGCGACGATCTTACCCATCTCGGTGCCCGAGCTGCGCGCTTCGCGCAGCATGTCACCGGTGGAGAGCTGGATCATGTCCCGTTCGTCCATCAGAATGCGTGCCTGGGTGCCCTTGCCTGCCCCCGGCGGTCCAAGAAGTATAATGTTCATCGACGCGCTGCCCCTCCTTTGCGTGCCTTTCGTTTACCTTTGCCGCGCAGCTGGGATTTTTCAATCAGCCCTTCGTATTGATGCGCGAGAAGATGCGATTGCACCTGCTGGATCGTGTCCATCGTCACCGAGACGACAATCAGCACCGATGTGCCCCCGAAATAGAACGGGATGGCCAGCTGGCCGCGCAGAACCTCAGGCAGCAGACAGACAGCGGCCAGGTAGGCGGCGCCCATCACCAGGATGCGGTTCACGACGTATTCAAGGTACTCAGCGGTCTTCTTGCCCGGACGGATGCCCGGAATGAAACCGTTCTGGTTCTTGAGGTTGTCAGCCACGTCCTCGGTCTTGAAGGCGACGTTATGGGTGTAGAAATACGCGAAGAAGACGACCATCGCGATGAAGAACAGCAAGTAGAGCGGCTGACCGGGCCCGAAATATGCCAGAAGCGTCGACATCACCGGGCTGGTATCCGTGCCGGAGAAGGTCGAGATCGTGACAGGCAGCAGCAGCAGCGAGCTGGCAAAAATCGCGGGAATGACGCCGGCCGGGTTCACCTTGATCGGCAGGTGCGACGACCCGCCATCATAGACCTTCATGCCGACCTGACGGCGCGGGTACTGGATATGGATCTTGCGCAGGGCGCGTTCCATGAAGACGACGAAGGCAATGGTGGCGATGACCAGAACGATCACGGCGATGATCACGGCGGGGCTGATGGCGCCCGAGCGGCCCGAAGCAAAGAACTGTGCCAAGGCAGCAGGAATTTCAGCGATGATGCCGACAAAGATGATCAGAGAGATGCCGTTGCCGATGCCGCGTGCAGTGATCTGTTCGCCCAGCCACATCATGAACATGGTGCCGCCGACCAGCGTGATCAGACACTCGACCCGGAAGAACAGGCCCGGATCGCTGACAAGATCCCCCGATTCGAGCGACACGGCCAGACCGTAGGCCTGAAGCGTCGCCAGGATCACGGTGCCATAGCGCGTGTACTGGTTGATCTTCTTGCGACCCTGCTCGCCTTCCTTCTTCAGCTGTTCCAGCGCCGGGACCATGGAGGTCATCAGCTGGACGATGATCGAGGCGGAAATGTAGGGCATGATGCCGAGGGCAAAGATCCCCATCCGACCGAGCGCGCCGCCGGTGAACATCGACAGCATGCCGCCGATCCCCTGCCCCGCCCCTTCCATGAAGTTGCGAAGCGCTGCGCCATCAATGCCGGGAACGGGAATATAGGTGCCCAGACGGCAGATGATCAGAAGGCCAATGGTGAAGAAGATCCGCTTGCGCAGGTCTGTCGCCTTGCTGAGCGCGGCCCAGGAGGTGTTGGCCGCCATCTGTTCTGCTGCAGATACCATAAGGCTCTCTCTTATGCATGAACGCCGCCGGGGCCGTTTTCCGGCTCGGCGGCGTTTCTTGGAAAACTAACGGTTAGGTAAGCGGCGCGGACGCCGCCCACAACCTAATTATTCCGCGGCGGCTGCGGCCACCTTCAGCGAACCGCCAGCCTTTTCGACGGCCTCGACGGCCGACTTCGAGGCGCCGGTCACTTCGAGGTTCAGCGCAGTGGCGAAATCGCCCTTGGCCAGAACCCGGATCCCGTCGAGTTTGCGACGGACAGCGCCGGAAGCAACCAGGACATCTTCGGTCACGGGTGCGGAAGCGTCGATCTTGCCAGCTTCAACGAACTTGGCGATCAGGCCAAGGTTGATGACGGCGAATTCTTTCCGGTTCGGCTTGTTGAAGCCACGTTTCGGCAGACGTTGGTAGAGGGGCATCTGGCCGCCTTCGTAGCCGCCGATCGAAACACCCGAACGGGATTTCTGACCTTTGATACCACGACCACCCATTTTACCTTTGCCCGAACCCGGGCCACGGCCAACGCGCATGCGTTTCTTGGTTGCGCCGGGATTGTCGCGCAGTTCGTTCAGTTTCATATCGCTTCTCCTAAGCCGGAACTGCCCCCGAAGCGGAATGGACAGACACGGCATTTTTTGGTTTTGATTCCGGCCCGAAACAGGCCACCCGGGGCGTATAGACGCTGACATGTCCCGGATCAAGCGGGTTTAGCGGATCAGCGGCGCACAGCCCTGTCCAGACAGGTCCTTGCGACCCAAGCGTGCCTGTTGTCCGCCCTGTTTCTTGGCACACCGACAGCCATCGGCCCGCAGCGTTACGCCAATAGCCGGCCTGATGCCGCCGCCCGATCCGGACTGGTCCGCATCGCCGTGTCGATCTGACGCGACAGATGGTGCCGGCAATCCGGGCAGACCTGGTAGGATATCGCCTCGCGCGAGCGGAAGGCCCGGCCAGGCTCCGGCCGCCATGTCGCCCCTGCCTGTACCGACAGGCATTGACTGCATTGCACGACCGCGCGCGGATGACGCAGGTTTCGCCCCTCATGCCAGTGCGGCATTTCGGCCACCAGTTCGTGCCGGAGGCGCAGCCCGTCATCGGAGCGCGGCTCCACCGACATGCAGAAAACCCGGATCATGTCGGGGGAATCGGCACGATAGAGGGCAGACAATGGACAGCCCTGACTGCGGCAGAAGAAAAAGATCGAGTTCATGTAGCTGCGGGTGTCCAGACCGGAAATGAAATTCCAGACCGGATAACCGATCACATCCGTCGCAAATTTGCTGCCGCCATTGGCCATACCGAAGGCATCCCAGCCATCACATACGGCCAAGATGCGGTCATCCTTGCTCAGATCGTAGTAGAGTTCCAAGTGATGCGCCTCCGAAAAGCGCGGCCAGCATGGGAAATTCTACCTTAGGGTGTATTTTCATCAAATGGTGAATATCCGTTTCCTGCGGGAAAATCGTCTTTTCTTGCTATTCCGGCCCGAATATCGCGTCAAACAGGCCCTCAAACGCTCAGGCCGCCGCTGCTGGCGGCGGCGCCTGCGGCAGGACATGCTGCACCTGCATTGACAATCGGGATGCGAGGCGTCATATGAACATCACTGCCGTTCCTGCCGCGTGAGCAGGCCGCAGGGCCATGATTGCCCGCCGGCAGCTTTTCTACACATTGGTTCCCATTTCACGCGGGGGTCCAGCGCCCGGAGACCTCATCGGCATACGGCCATGGGGTTCGTCTCGGGCGTAACCCACGAGTGACGCGCTGTCCTGCAAGGGCCAAGCGCCCGCTTGCAAGCGGGTGGCATAGTGCCGCCTGCGATGAAGGACGATCTATTGGATTTCGACATGCTGGGACTGCCGTCCCGCCTTTGCGCCAACATGAAAACGCTTGGCATCACTGATCCCACCCCTATCCAGACACAAGCCATCCCGCACGCCATGAATGGCCGCGACGTGATGGGTCTGGCCCAAACCGGCACCGGCAAGACCGCTGCCTTTGGCCTGCCGCTGCTCAGCTCTCTGCTGCGCATGGAAGGCCGCCCGCAGCCCAAGGGCGTGCGGGGCCTTATCCTTGCCCCGACCCGCGAACTGGCAAAACAGATCCTGGACAACCTGCGCGCCTATGCTGACGGCACCTCGGTCCGCATCACGCTGGTCGTTGGTGGCGCCTCGATCAATGCACAGATCAGCAAGCTGCAAAAGGGCACCGACCTGCTGGTCGCCACCCCCGGCCGGCTGATCGACCTGCTGGATCGTCGCGCGGTGCGCCTTGACGAGACCAAGTTCCTGGTGCTGGACGAAGCTGACCAGATGCTGGACCTGGGCTTTATCCACGCACTGCGCCGCATCGCGCCGCTGCTGCCCAAGGAACGCCAGACCATGCTGTTTTCGGCCACCATGCCGAAGCACATGGGCGAGATTTCGTCGGCTTACCTGACCGACGCCGTGCGCGTCGAGACGGCCCCTCCGGGCAAACCGGCCGAAAAGATCGACCAGTATATCCACTTTGTGCAGCAGGGCGACAAGACCCAGCTGCTGATCCAGCACCTGGACAAGCACCGCGACCAGGCTGCGCTGGTCTTCTCGCGCACCAAACATGGCGCCGAACGGTTGATGAGCCAGCTTGAGCGCGCCGGTTATTCCGCCGGGTCCGTCCATGGCAACAAGAGCCAGGGTCAGCGCGATCGGGCGCTGAAGGCGTTCCGCAATGGCGACCTGAAAGTGCTGGTTGCCACGGACGTTGCCGCGCGCGGCATCGACATCCCCGAAGTGCGTTACGTCTACAACTATGATCTGCCGAACGTGCCGGACAATTATGTCCACCGTATCGGGCGGACAGCGCGCGCGGGTCGTGAAGGCACCGCCATCGCTTATTGCGCCCCCGCCGAAATGGGCGAGCTGCGCGACATCCAGAAGGTCATGGGCCGGGATATTCCCGTGGCCGGTGGCGAAGCCTGGGAAGTCCGTGGCGGCGCATCCAAGAACGGTGGCGGACGTGGCAAGGGCGGCGGCGGCGGCAATCGTGGCCGCGGTGGCCCCGGTGGTGGTGGCGGTCGCGGCAAGCCCGGCGGCGGCTTTGGCAAATCCGAAGGCCATTCGGCCAAAGGTGGACGCCGCCGCAGCCCTCGCGCCGCCTGATCGACCAAACACCTGAAGCTTTGAAGCACCCCCGGAGAGATCCGGGGGTGTTTTTCGTTGAACCAGACGGCGTGCCGCATCAGCGCGTCGCGGCACGTGCGAAGGAATGGGCGGCCCCTCCAACGCAAAACGCCCCGATCCTGCGATCGGGGCGTCTTTAAGATGTTCATCAGGCGGGACGAACCCGACCGTCAGAGATCAGGGCTTTTCCTCGATGATCTTCACCATGTGAGGGATCGAGTTGACCATGCCGCGCACGGAAGGTGTGTCTTCCAGCTCGCGGGTTTTGTGCATCTTGTTCAGGCCGAGACCGATCAGCGTCTGGCGCTGCTTGGCGGGACGGCGGATCGGGGAACCGATCTGTTTGACGACGATAGTTGCCATGTCGGAACCTCCTTACGCTTCTTCAGCCACTTGCGTGGACTGGGCCGGGGCCTCGTCACGCTTGGGCAGAATGTCGGCCACTTTCTTGCCACGACGCTGTGCGACGGAACGGGGCGACGATTCTTTCGTCAGACCGTCGAGCGTCGCGCGGATCATGTTGTAGGGGTTTTGCGAACCGGTCGATTTTGCAACGACGTCCTGGACGCCCAGCATTTCGAAAACGGCACGCATCGGACCACCTGCGATAATCCCGGTACCGGTCGGAGCGGAGCGCATGACCACTTTACCAGCGCCATGACGGCCCTCGATGTCGTGGTGCAGGGTGCGACCCTCGCGCAGAGCGACGCGGATCATCTGACGCTTGGCTTGCTCGGTGGCTTTGCGAATGGCCTCGGGGACCTCTTTCGCCTTGCCTTTGCCGAAGCCGACGCGGCCTTTTTGGTCGCCCACAACCACCAGAGCGGCAAAGCCGAAGCGCTTACCACCTTTAACGGTCTTGGACACACGGTTGATCGCGACGAGGCGATCTGCGAATTCCGGGGATTCGTCGCGGTCGCGGCGGCCTCGGTTGTCATCTCTTGCCATTGTGGCTTCCTTGTATTTCTGGGGACTGACCTTGCGGCCCTGCCCCGTTTTCCCAATCCAGGTGAGAGGGTGTCTCCCGGATCATCGGGGCGCTTGCGCCCTCTTGAATGGTGCAGGGTGCGTGGAAAACCACGCACCCTGCGGGATCGTCGTACCTGCGCGCAGTTGCCTGCGCACCGGTCCTTAGATTTTCAGCCCACCTTCACGCGCGGCGTCGGCCAGAGCCTTCACCTTGCCGTGGAAGAGGAAACCACCGCGATCGAAATAAGCCTCTTCGACGCCCGCCTTCTTGGCGCGCTCCGCAATGGCCGCGCCCACTTTCGTGGCCGCTTCGATGTTGTTCTTGCCAACCACGCCCAGATCCTTCTCGAGGGAAGAAGCCGCGGCAATGGTGACGCCGTTCACATCGTCGATCAGCTGTGCGCTGATGTTCTTGCTGGAGCGGTGAACCGACAGGCGAAGACGCCCGGCATTCACGGCCCGCAGTTTGTTCCGAACGCGCAGGCGGCGCTTCAGAAACAGGGTTCTTTTGCTGTTTGCCATTTTCGCGTTCCTTACTTCTTCTTACCTTCCTTGCGGAAGATATACTCGTCTTTGTACTTGATGCCTTTGCCCTTGTAGGGTTCGGGGCGACGCCATTCGCGGATATTAGCCGCAACCTGGCCGACGAGCTGTGAATCAGTGCCTTCGACGACGATCTGCGTCGGTTTCGGCGCGGTCACGGTGACCCCTTCCGGAACATCGAAGTTCACTTCGTGGCTGAGGCCCAGGTTCAGCTTCAGGACCTTGTCGCCCTGCATCTGCGCCCGGTAACCAACGCCGACGATCTCAAGCTCTTTCTTGAAACCGACGGTGACACCTTTGACGAGGTTGGAAACCACGGTCCGCGACATGCCCCATTGCTGGAGCGCGCGCTTGGACTTGCCACGCGGGGTGACGGTAACCTTGTTGTCTGCCGACTCGATTGTCACATCGTCCGTAGCGGTGAAGGAGTGGGTGCCTTTCGGCCCCTTCACTTCAACGGTCTGGCCCGAGATCGTCGCGGTGACGCCCGAGGGCAGCTCGACAGGTTTTTTACCAATACGAGACATTAACAGACCTCCTTAGAATACGGTGCAGAGCACTTCGCCGCCAACATTGGCGCTACGTGCTGCTGCATCCGACATCACGCCTCGCGACGTGGAGACAATCGACACGCCCAGGCCCTGACGGACCGAAGGGATGTCTTTGACGCTCATGTAGACGCGGCGACCCGGGGTCGAAACCCGTTTGATCTCGCGGATGACAGGAGTGCCTTCGAAGTATTTCAGGCTGATTTCGAGGGTCGGGTGACCGTTGACATCAGTGCCCTTCTCATAGCCGCGGATGTAACCTTCGTCCGCCAGCACATCCAGGACCCATGCGCGCAGCTTGGAAGCCGGCGTGGAGACCACGGATTTGCCGCGCATCTGAGAGTTGCGGATACGGGTGAGCATATCGCCGATAGGATCGTTCATATCTTATGCCCTCCTTACCAGCTCGACTTGACCAGGCCAGGGATTTCACCCTTGGAGCCCAGTTCACGAAGCATGATCCGCGACATTTTCAGCTTACGGTAGTAAGCATGCGGACGACCAGTCAGCTGGCAACGGTTGTGCAGCCGCGTGGCCGAGCTGTTGCGCGGCAGTTGTGCAAGCTTCAGGGTGGCGCGGAAACGCTCTTCCATCGGCTTGGATTGATCGTTGATGATCGCTTTCAGAGCGGCGCGCTTGGCGGCGTATTGCTCCACCAGGTGCTGGCGCTTCTTCTCGCGCTCGATCATGGATTTTTTAGCCATATCTATCTCCCTCGCGCGATCAGCTGTTGAAAGGCATGTTGAAGTGTTTCAACAGCGCCTTCGCTTCCGCGTCGGTTTTCGCGGTGGTGCCGATGACGATATCGAGGCCCCAGACTTCATCGACCTTGTCGAAGTTGATCTCGGGGAAAACGATATGTTCCTTGATGCCCATGGCATAGTTGCCACGGCCGTCGAACGATTTGCCCGAAACGCCGCGGAAGTCGCGGATACGGGGCATCGCGATCGTGATCAGACGATCAAGGAATTCGTACATGCGGTCACCGCGCAGGGTCACCTTGGTGCCGAGCGGCATGTCTTCACGAACGCGGAAACCAGCGATGGATTTCTTGGCGACAGTGATGAGAGCCTTCTGGCCTGCGATAGTGGTCAGATCTTCCTGGGCCGATTTGGCTTTTTTGGAATCACGGACCGCTTCGGCGCCACAACCAATGTTCAGAACGATCTTGTCCAGACGCGGGATCTGCATGTCGTTCTTGTAGCCGAACTCTTCTTTGAGAGCGGCCTTGATGGTGTCGGCGAACAGAACCTTCAGACGCGGGGTGTAGGTCTCAGAATCAAGCATCGATCACGTCCCCCGTGGTCTTGGCAACGCGGACTTTCTTGCCGTCTTCAACTTTGAAGCCGACGCGGGTCGCTTTGCCGTTTGCGTCTACAAGTGCCAGGTTCGACAGGGCGATCGGCATTGCCTTGGGAATGCGGCCACCCTGCGACGTCTGTGTCTGACGGGTCGCGCGGATTGCCATGTTCAGGCCTTCGACGACGGCTTTGCCGGCCTTGGGATCGACGGACGCGATTGCGCCGGTCTTGCCCTTGTCCTTGCCAGTCAGAACGATGACCGTGTCGCCTTTGCGGAGTTTAGCAGCCATTACAGCACCTCCGGCGCCAGCGAGATGATTTTCATGAAGTTCTTGGCACGCAGCTCACGAACAACCGGGCCGAAGATACGCGTACCTACGGGCTCGTTGTTGTTGTTCAGGATAACGGCGGCGTTGCGATCGAAGCGGATCGCGGTGCCATCTTCACGGCGAACTTCTTTGGCGGTGCGTACGACGACGGCCTTGCGGACGTCACCTTTCTTTACGCGGCCGCGCGGGATGGCTTCCTTGACGGAGACGACAATAATGTCGCCTACCGAAGCGTACTTACGCTTGGAGCCACCCAGAACCTTGATGCACTGAACTCGGCGAGCGCCGGAGTTGTCAGCGACATCCAGATTGGTCTGCATCTGGATCATGTGGTTTCTCCCGACCTGTGGAAGCTCTGATGATCAACAGAGCCCCAGGGTTTCGATTGAACCGGGAAATGTTGCCCGGCTTCACGGTAACAGGCCCACCCTTGCGGGCGGGCCTTTCCGATCAGCTGGCGATCACTTCCCAGCGTTTCGTCTTGGATTTCGGAGCGCATTCCTGAATGCGGACCGCATCACCTGTCTTGTAGGTGTTCAGTTCATCGTGAGCCCGGTATTTCTTGGACTTACGGATGGTCTTTTTCAGAACCGGGTGCGTGAAACGACGTTCAACCGACACGGTGACTGTTTGTTCGTTGGCTGCCGAAGTGACGACGCCTTGAAGGATACGTTTGGGCATCTGGGTCTTCCCTTATTCCGAAGCCGCTGCCGCAGCAGCCTTTTCATTCAGCACGGTGAGCACACGGGCGGCCTGACGGCGCGCGACGCGGATCTGTGCGGGGTTTTCCAGTTGACCGGTCGCTTGCTGAAAACGCAGGTTGAATTGCGCTTTCTTCAGCTCTGCCAGCTCCTCGCGAAGCTGGTCCGGAGTCTTCTCACGAAGCTCGATGGCGCTCATGGCGCTTCCTTTCCTTCCTTGCACCGGCGGGCCCCTGAGAGGGTGACCCGCGAATCCGGTGGGTTATTTCAGAACAATGAGCGCTGCCTATACGCGTGGTGATGCCACGTTGCAACCCCTTGCAGACAAGGACTGCCCGCGTTTTAGCAGCAAAAGCCCCCGTACGGCCGAAGGTCAGACACCGAAGAACCGGCCGGCCGCCCTGCGCCCCAGCAATTGGCGCACAACAATGGCCGCCAGATAGGTCAGCACGAGTGTCAGCACGATGACGAAGGGGATCCGCAGCGCGGCAGCAGTTGGAAGGTAGTGTGAGGCTTTCTCTGCCAACCGCATGAAATTGAGGTGGTACAGATAGATGAAGAACGAGCTTTGGCCCAGCGGGATCAGCAGGTTTGTCGAGGTCATGGGCCGCGCGGAACCGGTGCGCGGCGCCATCACCAGCAGGACGACCATCACCGAGACGAGGATACTTGTGAGCTTGGTCTGGGAACTTGCCAGCCCAATGCCATGACCCGCCAGCACCGCCGCTTCCAGGAAACTCAGAATGAGTGCCGCGCCGAGGCCGATCAGAACTGGCCCCCGCTTGAGACGCGCCACGATATCCGGACGCAGGCCAAGCCAGAGCCCGAGGTGGAAGCTCGGGCACCAGACGAAGAAGGGTAGCGCCCGAAAGGGAAAGGCACTCAGCCTGTGCCCGCTCCAGACAAACACGCTGGAGTAGGTGAAAACCGCCCCGAGGACCACGCCAATGACCATTGCCACGAGATGCGCCTTGGCCGAGCGGAGACGCAGCAGGATGGGAGTGAGGATCAGAAATTGCAGGAAGACGACGACGTAATAGCCGATACTTATGCCCTTCCCCGCAAAAAGCATCATCACCAGACCTTGGGGCGACGACAAAAGCCCGTGGTGAAACAATGCCGAGGTTATGAGGAAGGCAATCACATAGGGGATCATCACACGCTTCAACGTTTTTGCGGTCGAGCGCCCTGCCCCGCGAAAAACCGCGCGCCGTATGAAAAACCCTGACAGAGCGAGAAATGCAAATACGGGAAAATTGATCAGCTGGCGCAGAGCAATGGAGGGCGAAAGAGCGAGGCCGCCGGGATCCGGCATCGTGATGGTCAGCCCGTGAATTGCGACCACTGACAAGATGCAACCCCGTTGATCTTGTCGAAGTAACTGTCCCGCTCGGCCATTATATCTGTCCGCTTCATGTACGAAGGTGTCAAATCAATCGATGCGCTTGCCAGTTGAGGTTACGCATCCCCCAGGTAATGACAGAAGTCATCCGGCAAACACCCGCAAGTCGCAACACCAAAAGGCGGGTCGCGACGGGACACCGCCGCCCGCCAGAAGACACCTGCCGAAGATTGAGCGTATGAGTGCGATATACGCCTTCAGGCGCATTGGCTGGGCGGCAGCGTCGGAAATGACACCTCTGGGTCATGTCCCTCATCCCCAGGCGTAGTTGAAGCTGATGCTGATCCGGTCTGCCTCGGTCATGTTCATTGGCACCTCGTGGCGCAGCCAGCTTTCCCACAGCAGCACGTCGCCGACTGCGGGTGCGACGTAGACGAAGCTCTTCAACTCTTCGCGCACGTCCTTGCGGCGCACTGGCGCGGCCATCATCATTGGCAGACGCGGATCTTCGAGCTTGAGAGCACTGGTGCCTTCGGGCATGGCGACATAGGTCGTCCCGCTGATCACGCTGTGCGGGTGGATATGAGAGCTGTGCGTGCCGCCCTCGGGCAGGATGTTGATCCAGAGGTCCTCAAGCTTCAACGCCTTGTCGCCCAGGTCGAAGCCCAGGTCCTCGGCAAAGCTGGCGACATGGGCATCCAGCAGCTTGACCAGATCGCCGAAGATCGGGAAGCGCCACGGCAGATCGGTCAGTGACGCATAACTGGTGTAGCCGGGATAATCATTGTCCTCGCACCATTCCTGCCCCGCCTCGTCATCCTCTGCGATGGAATAGCATGAGGCTTCCAGCTCATCCGCGTCGACGGTGGCACCTTTTTCGGACAATGCGGCGCGGTAGAGACGTGTGGCAAAGAGGGACCGGATATCGGACATGACGAAACTCCTTTGAGGGCTTGCGCCGAGGCGAACGACATGGGCGGCGTGAAGTCAAACGAAAAAGGAAGATGTGCAATGCCACGGCGCCGTCGCGCGTTTCGCGGCTTAGCCGGTTCAGACACGTTCGGCCGGGAAGAGATCGTCGCATGAAACGAAAAGGCCGAAACGAAAAACCCCCGCCGACGTATCAGCGGGGGTTTTCCAATCTGTCGACGGTAGGCGGCCTGCGCGATGACATCGCGCCCGCCGCTCCCTGACTTACCAGTCTTCGCGAACGACGACGCGGGTTTTGATCGGCAGTTTCATCGACGCAAGGCGCAGGGCCTCACGTGCGACTTCTTCGCTGACGCCGTCGATTTCGAACATGACGCGGCCCGGTTTCACCTTGGCTGCCCAGTAATCCACGGAACCTTTACCTTTACCCATACGGACTTCGGTCGGTTTCGAGGTCACGGGCAGATCCGGGAAGATCCGGATCCAGACACGGCCCTGGCGTTTCATGTGGCGGGTCATCGCGCGGCGAGCCGCTTCGATCTGACGAGCCGTCACACGCTCAGGCTGAGTCGCCTTGAGGCCAAAGGTGCCGAAGTTCAGGTCCGAACCGCCTTTTGCCAGACCGTGGATACGGCCCTTGTGCATCTTGCGGAATTTGGTGCGTTTCGGTTGAAGCATATCACTCTCTCCTTACCGGCCGCGACCGGCGCCACGAGGGGCGGGTCCGTCCTGGAGTTCCTGTGCCTTACGGTCACGCGCCTGCGGATCATGTTCCATGATCTCGCCTTTGAAGATCCAGACCTTGATCCCGATGATGCCATAGGGGGTCGAAGCTTCGGCGTGGGCGTAATCGATGTCGGCCCGCAGGGTATGCAAAGGCACGCGGCCTTCACGGTACCATTCGGTCCGTGCGATCTCGGCGCCGCCAAGACGGCCACCGACGTTCACACGAATGCCCAGTGCACCCATGCGCATGGCGTTCTGAACCGAACGCTTCATGGCGCGACGGAAGGACACACGACGTTCCAGCTGCTGCGCGATGGATTCGGCAACGAGAGCCGCGTCCAGCTCGGGCTTGCGCACCTCAACGATGTTCAGGTGCAGTTCGCTGTCGGTCATTTTCGCCAGCTTCTTGCGCAGAACCTCGATGTCAGCGCCTTTCTTGCCGATGATCACGCCCGGACGTGCAGTGTGAATGGTCACACGGCATTTCTTGTGGGGGCGTTCGATGATCACGCGGGCAATACCGGCCTGCTTGCATTCGGTCTTGATGAACGCACGGATTTTCAGGTCTTCCAGAAGAAGATCACCGTAATCCTTGGTGTCCGCGTACCAGCGGCTGTCCCAGGTGCGGTTGACCTGAAGACGCATACCGATCGGATTGACTTTCTGACCCATTATGCTTGCTCCTCGACCTGACGCACCTTGATGGTGAGTTCCGAAAACGGCTTCATGATCTTGCCATAACGGCCACGGGCGCGCGGACGGCCACGTTTCATCACCAGGTTCTTACCGACATAAGCCTCGGCGACGATCAGCTCGTCCACGTCCAGGCTGTGGTTGTTCTCGGCGTTCGCGATCGCGGACTGAAGGCATTTTTTCACGTCTTCAGCGATACGCTTTTTCGAGAAGGTCAGATCGTTCAGAGCCTTGTCGACCTTCTTGCCGCGGATCATCGCTGCAACCAGGTTCAGTTTCTGCGGGCTGGTACGAAGCATGCGCAGTTTTGCCATTGCTTCGTTGTCTGCCACGCGGCGGGGGTTCTTTTCCTTGCCCATGACTTACTTCCGCTTCGCTTTTTTGTCTGCAGCGTGACCGTAATAGGTCCGGGTCGGGGAATACTCACCGAACTTCTGACCAATCATGTCTTCCGAGACGTTGACAGGGATATGTTTCTGACCGTTGTAAACGCCGAACGTCAGGCCCACGAACTGGGGCAGGATCGTCGAGCGGCGCGACCAGATCTTGATGACTTCGTTACGACCGCTTTCGCGTGCCGCCTCGGCCTTCTTCAGGACGTAAGCGTCAACGAAGGGGCCTTTCCAAACAGAGCGTGCCATAGATTAGCGACCCTTCTTCTTCGCGTGACGCGAACGGATGATGTATTTATCCGTCGCCTTGTTCTTGCGGGTTTTGTAGCCCTTGGTCGGTTTACCCCAGGGGGTAACCGGGTGGCGACCACCGGAGGTCCGGCCTTCACCACCACCATGGGGGTGGTCGATCGGGTTCATGACAACGCCGCGAACGCTCGGGCGGATGCCCTTGTGGCGCATACGACCGGCCTTGCCGTAGTTCTGGTTCGAGTTGTCGGGGTTCGACACGGCACCAACAGTCGCCAGGCATTCCTGGCGCACCATGCGCAGTTCACCCGACGACAGGCGGATCTGTGCGTAGCCACCATCACGACCAACGAACTGGGCGTAGGTACCAGCGGCACGTGCGATCTGACCACCTTTACCGGGCTTCAGCTCGATGTTGTGAACGATCGTACCGATCGGCATCCCCGAGAACGGCATCGCGTTGCCCGGCTTGATGTCGGCTTTCTGGCTGGCGATGACCTTGTCACCGGTTGCCAGACGCTGCGGCGCCAGGATGTAGGCCTGTTCGCCATCGACGTATTGGATCAGCGCGATGAAGGCGGTGCGGTTCGGGTCATATTCGATCCGCATCACGACGCCTTCGACGTCAAATTTGTTCCGTTTGAAGTCAACGATCCGGTAGAGGCGTTTCGCCCCGCCGCCACGACGGCGCGAGGTGATCCGTCCGGTGTTGTTCCGGCCGCCCGATTTCGTCAGACCCTCGGTGAGGGCTTTGACGGGGCGTCCTTTCCACAGCTCCGAACGGTCGATCAGCACCAGCCCGCGCTGGCCCGGCGTAGTCGGCTTATACGACTTGAGTGCCATGCTTTCTGTCTTCCGTTTAGCAAGTGCGACCGCCGTTTCCCGAAAAAGGGACGTGAGGCCGCTATGTATTGGGTATTTGCCGGGCGGATGGAAAGGTCCGCAAACGACACACTACCCTGAATTAGGGCCCCGAAGGTCCCCGGTGGGATGAGGCGAAGGATCACTCCGGCCCCTTGGTCGATCACGGGGTTTTCCCCGCCTCCGACCAAAACACATGGCCCCGGAGAACCGGGGCCATGGTAGATTCGCGGCTTACTATCAGAGACCTGTGGTCACGTCGATAGTGTTACCCTCTTCCAGGGTGACATAAGCCTTCTTGACGTCTTTCCGCTTGCCCAGCTGACCGCGGAAGCGTTTGACCTTGCCCTTGGTGATGGTCGTGTTCACGGCCTTCACCTTGACGTTGAACAGGGCTTCAACTGCTTCTTTGATCTGCGGTTTGTTCGCGGCGATATCGACTTCGAAAACCACGGCGCCTGCTTCGGACGCCATCGTGGCTTTTTCGGTGATGACCGGCTTGCGGATCACGTCGTAATGTTCTGCTTTCGCGCTCATTTCAGACGGGCCTCCAGAGCTTCGACAGCCGACTTCGTGAGCACAAGGGTGTCACGACGCAGGATGTCATAAACGTTGGCGCCCATCGAAGGCAGCACGTCCAGACCGTCGATGTTGGCGGCGGCACGGGCGAACCCTTCGTTGACAGCGGCGCCGTCAATGATCAGGGCGCGTTTCCAGCCCAGGCTTGCGACCTGCTTGGCCAGAACCGAGGTTTTGCCCTCTGCTTCTGCATTCTCGATGATGACCAGCGAGCCCGCTTTTGCCTTGGCCGAAAGCGCGTGCTTCAGACCCAGCTTGCGGAACTTCTTCGTCAGGTCATGCTCGTGGCTGCGGGGCGTCGGGCCCTTGTAGATACCACCCTTGCGGAAGATCGGCGCCTTGCGGGACCCGTGGCGTGCGCCACCGGTGCCTTTTTGGCGGTAGATCTTCTTGGTCGAGTAGCTGACCTCGGACTTGGTCAGGACCTTGTGCGTACCCTGCTGCTGCTTGGCACGCTGCCAGCGAACCATGCGGTGCAGGATGTCCGCACGCGGCTCCAGGCCGAAGATCTCGTCGCCGAGATCGACGGAACCGGCGCTGGTGCCGTCCAGATTGATCACGTCGAGTTTCATTCTTCGCCTTCCTTCTTCTCAGCCTGAATTTCGGCTTCAGCCTCTTTCAGACCCGCTTCTTCTGCGGCGGCTTGCTCGGCCAGTGCTGCCTCTTCGGCGGCCTTGGCTTCAGCTTCGGCGGCAGCAGCAGCTTCGGCAGCGGCTTTTGCAGCTTCTTCAGCAGCAGATTTCAGGGCTGCGGGCAGGATCGCGTTCTCGGGGAACGGTTTCTTGACAGCATCCTTGACGGTGACCCAGCCACCTTTCGAACCCGGAACCGCACCCTTGATCATGATCAGGCCGCGATCTGCATCGGTCTTGACGACCTGCAGGTTCTGCGTGGTGACGCGAACGGCACCCATGTGACCGGCCATCTTCTTGCCTTTGAAGACCTTGCCCGGATCCTGACACTGACCGGTCGAACCGTGCGACCGGTGAGAGATCGAAACACCGTGCGACGCCCGCAGACCGCCGAAGTTGTGACGCTTCATCGAGCCCGCGAAGCCTTTACCGATCGACGTGCCGGACACGTCGACGAATTGGCCAGCGAAGTAGTGGTCGGCGGTGATTTCCTCACCGACGTTGATCAGGTTGTCGGGGTCCACACGGAACTCGGCAACCTTGCGTTTGGGTTCGACATTTGCAGCTGCAAAGTGACCGCGCATGGCTTGCGAAGTCCGCTTGGCCTTGGCCGTGCCCGCACCGAGCTGAACGGCCGAATAGCCGTGTGCCTCGGAGGTGCGCTGAGCCACAACCTGCAGTTTGTCGAGTTGAAGCACGGTCACAGGAATCTGTTTACCGTCTTCCATGAACAGCCGGGTCATACCGACTTTCTTTGCGATGATACCGGAACGCAGCATAATATCCGTTGCCTCCCTTACACCTTGATCTCGACATCCACGCCGGCGGCGAGGTCGAGCTTCATCAGCGCGTCCACCGTCTGCGGGGTCGGATCCACGATGTCGAGCAGACGCTTGTGCGTCCGGATCTCGAACTGATCGCGGGATTTCTTGTCAACGTGAGGACCACGGAGAACCGTGAACTTCTCGATCTTGTTGGGCAGCGGGATCGGGCCACGGACGGTCGCGCCAGTGCGCTTCGCCGTGTTCAGGATTTCCTGCGTGCTGGAGTCCAGGACGCGGTAATCAAATGCCTTCAGCCGGATGCGAATGGTTTGGCTCATGTTGTCAGCCTTTCGCGGCGTTGGAGTTGATAGGACGAGCAGGAATCACCCCTGCCCCTCGTCGAACCCACGCGGCGGACCCTGAAAAACAAGGCAACCCGCCGTTTGGAATTGGCGCGGAATACGTCGTGCGCGGACCTATGTCCAGCACAAGTTTTCCTTTTCGTAACCGGAAGAGAGACGGCGGGGTTTCCCCCGCCGTTTCTTCCCGTTCGTGACCCGTTCGGCCGGG
>TARA_R110002126_G_scaffold45116_7_pt1 | contig 92829 bp, 106 predicted proteins | sample TARA_R110002126 | Tara Oceans TARA_R110002126 (sample SAMEA4397536) | marine metagenome | biome: Polar Biome; feature: [DCM] deep chlorophyll maximum layer (ENVO:01000326); material: water (ENVO:00002006), including particulate matter (ENVO:01000060) such as... | depth 30 m
TCTGGTCCAAATGAGTTGTTTACCACTCTGCAGGACGACTTTATCTACTCAATTGACAGAGTGTATGCTGGAGTTGTAGCCACAAGTTCTCTGGATGAGAATGCTGCACTTACAATCTACACTGCCCAACTCCCAGTGTCACCCGTTGCGCCTTGGTCCATAAAGATGTATGTTGGTTCAACTGAACTAGCCGTCATCTCTGACAGACAACCAGGCTACGCCAGACTGTACAGAGAGGGCATTCTGTCAGTGTCAAATGATTACCGCTCGACAGTGAATCTTTTGACGGGCCAAGTCACTCTTTACGTGGTTGGCTCTCCGTCAGATATCACCATGAGGTTGGTCTCTCTTCAAGGTTATGACCTTGAAAAGCCCACGGACATCTACATTGGCTATGTGGGTGTGAATAGTCAGGCCAAACGCAGAGAGATTCGCAATGCCCTAAAGACTTGGTTTAATGGAATGGGTGTTGGCACAGCACTCTACGCGTCAGAAGTCACGGGTGTGGTTCAGTCCAAGGCCAACATCACAAGTGTTGTGGCCAATATTCCAGATGTGACTTCAGTCTCCAGAGTTTCTATTGGCACCCCTGGGAACACTAGTGTCAAACTCACGGCTGGCGTCACTGAAATCATACGAGCAGGCAGCATAGTCATCAATAACTCGATTGACTGATCGATTTATTGGGACTGGTGTTGTCCATAGTGCTCCATTACGAATCACACCCAGAGTGGGTTTTCTCATCCGTTTAAAGGGCGTGCTGACACGTGGCAACGTGTCCTCTCGCATAACTGAGAAGACCATCTGACTGTTTGGAACTTTCTTGGCTTTAACATGCATTTCGACTGGCATCGAGAAATTCATGCCCGTGTAAGTCAGTCCTTGACTCTTGTGCCCAGTGTACTTGTGCGCGCATTTAGAACATAGTGATGTGCTGACTAACACTTGCAGTCGGGCCCACTCAATCTCCTTTCTGCAGTTGATGCACTTTGGAGTCATCATACGCCCTGAGAGGAAAATTCATCCACAATGGCATGGTCATAAACGTCAACGGCACCTTCATCCACCAAGCCGCTGATGTCCAGTCGATAGATTCGGCCTTCGCTGTACTCCTCAAAATCAACAGTCCACTCAATGGCATCGTGGAGTTTGTTTAGTGATTTTTTGACAATCTCAGGAGTGGATGCCACAAGGGTAAGAAGCTTGAGTGAGTTGTCTTTGGACTCCTCGATGGGCTTTCCATTACTGTCATTAACCTCATTCTTCCAACGCCAAGTGATCTTAGCAGAGATGGCTTCTTTTCCATAACGCATTGTGTAGACATCATGACCCTTGATCCAAACAAGAGACATGCAGCCCTCAACCAGACGAAAGTCTCGAGCATTGATGAATGGCCCAAGAATCTGTGAGTCAGTGGTCACCTCAGACGCATACTTAGCGCAGTCAAGTGAACGCATGATTGGCTTGAACTGCAAGTTGTTCAGCTGTCGAGCCACATCACCGTTGACGCCCTTACTCACTAAGTCTTTCTGTGCATCAATGTTTTTGGACCAGAAATCTTCAATAGTCGTGATCTCGCTCTTGTGTTTGGACTCCAACAGGTATGAGTAGAGCTCTGAAACCACGTCATCTACAAGTTCATTACTGGCCTCTGCACCCAGAGATTCTCTGACCTTATTCTTGGCAATAGACTTGAAGTGTTCAACCAGAGTGTCCTTCAATGCTTTCCAGTTTTCAATCCGGCCATTGTGTGCGAAGTAAAAATTCCAGTAAGGAAATGGGTGAGCATTCTTACTGTTGATTGGCATTCCAGGGGAAGCACGACGAGTGTGAGCGATGCCTGCTGGTGAGCGTCGTGCATCACTTAGAATCTTCTTGACATCATCATCCTGAATGAAGTCAATGGGTTCGACAGCATCCTTATAGGCCCCAATGCCCATAAAGGTGGTGTCATTCTTATCCTTGAATTTTCCGTAGAAAGCAACACCAGTGGAGTCCTTACCACGAGATCCACTTTCAAGTATGAGTCGGCTGAGAAAGCCTCGAGGCACATGTCCTTGCCAACCAATAATAGCGCACATAGGGGAGTAATTTAGTCTTAAGGGTACTGGATGTAAACAATTAACGGCCACTTGCTATGGCCGCTTCTCGCAGAAGAGACAGGTCTTCCAAAGCAACTTCATCAATGACTCTGCACAGCTTGTACCGGTTTCCCTGAGTTGTGATGATGCCACGTTGATGGGCTTCTGTCAGCAACTTCTTGGCCATGGGGTAATTGATATCCAGGCTTGTTGACACTGAGAACAGGCCTTGTGGTCCAGATTGAAGCAGTGTCACCAGTCGTGAGGTCATGTCATCGGTGGGTTGCCCATTCATAATTTCATGACGCCACTTGATCCATTCTACAATGTTGTGACCACAACGAGCAAGTTGCCACTGATTGACAACCTCCAATAGTCCACTCAGATTTTTTGGGCTGTGTGTGGCCAAGATCATCAGCCCTGGATCACGTGCCATGTCTGTAAGGGCTGTGACAAACGTCGACCAACCGTAGATGTTGGCAAAACGTTTGGAGGATGAACCTTGACGAAACTCAACTGAACGGTGTTCAGCATTTGAACACCTCATCATTGCAAAGTTTATTACTCTGTACACTCGTGACCACTTGGCTCGTTCTCGATTCTCAGCTGGCTCATTCAAATTGAACTCTGTGACTAGTTGCTCTTTGGTTAAGTCAGTCGGGAATGGTGGGCAGTAGCGGTTGTTGACTCGTGATTGACCCAGCAGGCTGTCAATCACGGGCTGAAAGTGAGTGTACAATTTTGCCAGGTTAAAGGCGTCATCGTGAGTGTAATCGTGGGATTGTACGTGGACGTGAAAACCACCACGAGTAGTCAAGCCAATCTTGATTTGGTCAAATTCTTCTGTGAAACGCTGAACGTATGGCATCAGGTTGTTGTATGACACAGCGGGCTCAAGCACAAACTCACGGCCATTTCTAAGTGAGCCGTCATGCTTGGACACCCAATTCAAAGGCATGGTGGTGGGTTGACGAAATTGAGCGTTGCCACTGTCATACTCCAACTCTAGGCCAACCAAGCGAGGTGACTCATAAACTGGAAGAGGTGCTTCTTGCATGGGGTGAGTATACGAGGTCTTAAATTTTTTGTAAACAACTAAACGATTATTCTTCGTCCATTCGCTTGAAGACGTCTGCCCAGTCGTTGTTGTCGTGACTGAGTTTCACCATGTCCAGGTAATTTTTCCCCACCTCTGAGTCGCCATCAAATGGCAGCATGCGAGTCCAAGACAAGTCCACATCATCACCAATCCAAGTTTCCAAGATGTCTGGAATGTTTGTAAAGACACTCATAGCAATCTCATGGACGATGGGCAATTCTTCACGCACACAGTCAACCAACAAGGAGTCATGCACAGTTGAAATCAGGATTGACTTCAGTCCTGCATCTCTCATCAAAGTCTCAATGGCACAGATACAGCACAACATCATGTCTGAAGCTGTGGCTTGGATCAAGTGATTGCAACCAGCTCGTAAGGCCTTGCTCTTCAGACCCTTGTCGTCAGATCCGGCTTCTTCAAAGATTCTGACTCGACCCAACATTGATACTGCAACACCGTTGCTCTCGATGAATCCCTTATAGTAGGAGAGGTACTCTCTCAATGCTGGATAGGAATCAAAGAAGGCTTCAAGGAATGCTTCACACTCCTCAATGGTCTGATAGATTCCGTCCTGGGCCAGAGTGGCTTGCAAACCTTGGGCTCCACCACCGTAACCGGTCAAGAAGTTGATAGTCTTTGAGATCTTACGTTTGAGCTCACATTCCTTAGCTTCCTTGTCTTTACCTGCTTTTTGCAGAGCACTGACGTGGTCTTTGATGCAGTGCTCGTAAGGCATCTTGAAGATTCGAGACATGGTCAGTGAGTGCAAGTCAATGCCACGAACGTATGCGTCAACCATGGCTTCATCGCCACAGGCTGCGGCTATGAGTCGCAACTCAATCTGTGACAAGTCACCCTGGTATAGGCATCCTTTATCACCAAATCTTGAGGTGTAGATTCGCTTGACTTGACCACGAGCTGGAAGCTGTTGAAGGTTTGGGTCACGAGAGCTGAGGCGTCCACTTCGTGTTCCTGTGATCAGGAATTGGGCGTGTACCATTCCATCTCTGGCCAAGTGTTGGCCCTTGGTTCGGGCCTTCTTGTCAATGCCTTTGGTCGTGATGTTCCTGATTGTCCGAATGTAGGACGCATACTGCTTGAAGATAGAGCGGTACTCAAGCAGGGGACGCACTTTTGGATTCTCAGCCGAGAGTCCATTTAGCGAGAATTTGTCAATTGCGATGATCTTGAGGACATCATTCCATTTTGCTTTGAAGTCCTCATCGTCGTGAGATAGGTCTCGAATGGCTTTCTCAGCCCTTTCAAGCGGTCCAACCAGATCTTCTACACGATCAACAATAAATTTTTTGTCCCTGATTCTTTGAATTCCAGCAGATGTCAAAGCCTTGATAGGCATGCGCATCTTCTCATAAAGAATGGTGCGCAGATGGTCTTTAGATTCCAAGTCAAGAAACCAACCTGGCTGTTGGGATTCCATATACTCACACCACTCTAAAACTTCAGGCGTGATTTCTCGAAGCTTCTTTCTGGCCTCAAAGATCAACTGAGGAAACATTTCCTCCTGAAAGGACAGCTCCTTGATGTCAACCTTGAGACCACGGCCCATCATCTTGATAAGAGTACCAGAGGCTGGTGAGACGATCTTGTCATAGACGACTTGTCTGCTCATCGTTTGATACCACCTGAACTTACCACGATGAACCCTGTGCGCTAGAGGTATCTTGTAGCACTTGCACTCAGTGTACTTCTTTCTTAGCACCTCATGGGTTTTGTAAGTGACTTCCACGTCACCCATTACATAAGGTTTCAGGTGAGTCTCCTTGTACTCTTCTGGACACTTAGCGTAGTGTCCACCTTGTTCTGGGTGAAGCAATTCTCGCTCCAACTCAATAAGTATGGAGAAGTCCTCATCATAGCCACCAAGTTCAGGCACATGCTCGTAGGCCATCATGTCCAAACTGAGTGAACCTTTGGCTTGACGAAGCACAAACGCCTCATGCCATGTGTCATACTTGCAAGCATCTGCGATCTTGTCCAGATCGGCGCCCTCAAAGTTGGCCGCTGCAAATAGTGCATCAAAGGTCAAGTTGTGTCCAACAAGGACAGACGATTCAAGGGCCTTGTTAAGATAGGGAGCAATTGTGCTGAGATGGGGTTTCAGAGGACTTTCTGGGTAGTCCCAGGGGAAGCCAATGGATCGTGGTTTGCCCCCATCTTCCCATCTTAGCATCACATAGACAATGCTGGCTCCCTCAGCGTAAGCCTTAAGACCAGTGGTTTCTGTGTCAAAGGCCACAAGTGTCTTTGGGTGGTCTATGAGCCACTTGAGGTCTCGAATGATTTCCTCTGGCTTTTCAGAAATCTTGTAGTGAGTCAGGATATAGTTTTTGGGCGGTATCCCAACCATGGCCAATTTCAAAGCACCTGAAATTGACTTCAGCCACAACTCTTTGATCTTTCTGTTTTGTGTGGCATCAATGATTCCAGGAATCTGGACTGGGATCATTGGAACCTTAAATTCAGCGTCGTGTTGGCCAAAAATCACATGTCCAGGCGCCCTGCCATCAACTCGCTTGGAATACTTGGGCTCCATCAACCAATCATCTGGCCAGCCACGATAAGTCAAAAGTTTTCCACCCCAGTCTTGGGCATTGGACTTAAAAGAGAAGTATCCAAGAACCACTGAACCCACTGGCATCATGACCACAGGGGTGTGTAACATGATGTCTTGCACTGCATAAAGACCACACCAATTGATCTTGGTCTTGTAGTTGACAACCTTCTTGATGCCATTCCTAGGCCTGTTTGCACAGCGAGTCATGGGCACCCAACGAATTTTGTCAAATGGCAGTTTGGCATGTTGGGCCATGTTTTTCCAAACGTCCCTCAACCTAGAACTGATGCCACCGACACCTAGTTTTCCTTGTTCGTCCTCTGAGCCAGATGTGAATTCATAGAAGACAGACACGATGGGATCTTCTGCGCCCAGTGGTTTTATGAACGGGTTCTTGCAGTTGGTGAACAAGTCACACCTCTGACAGATGGGCGATTCGGGTCCAGGTTGGATGGCTTTGACGTCTTCCCTGTAGGTGTCACCTTCTTTAAACCACAAGGACAGTGGGCTCTCCAAGTCAATGGTCCAATGACGATCACCTTTTTCGTCCACAACTATGGCCTCCTTGTGGTGCAATTCAAGTGTGTCACGAAAATGCTTGGCGATGTGTTTTAGAGACACCTCCTCACCTGATGGTGAGGCTACAACCAACTTTGACTTTCTTACTCTAGTTTTTTTGATTGGCTCGGCCTCTTTTGGTCCAGCTAAGTCCACACCTTGGTCATTCATTGTTCTGTATGTTAGAAATGGAATTGAAACCGCATCCTCGACCGCTACCTTGCTTTGGATCAGAATTCAAGGAGGCCGATGCTATGTGTTCGTCTTGCCAGTATAGAACTGACTGCATATCGGCCATGGGTTGTAGGAGAAACAAAGTATCGTTGGCAAAGGCCCAGTTCAAATTGGTGCCAGAGGTCTTGCAGACAAGCCTAGACATTGCCAACCCAGAAAATAACGTACATACTTTGTTTTACTCTTGCCATGACGCAATATTTGGAAAACCGTGCAAGTACAGAATTCCAACTGGTGGTGTTGACAAGATTGTGGGTGCAGCCGAACAAGCTGATTGTGGCCTGAAGCTGTTCATAACGACAGTTATGATGGCCCATCATGAGGCCTCTCCACATGAACCTTTCTACCCTAACATGTTGTTTGGACAGTCAGCGGTCAAAAAGGTAAACTTCTACAGAACTGCTTGTCGTGAGAGGTATGGCCACTTTGACATTGGGGCATTTAACCAGTTAAGAGGACGATCACAGGAATCTGACGATCTTGAGGCCAAGATGCTTAGAAGCGAAATCTTGTTTGGAGATTTGATCTTGGGCTATCGTCTCAGGTCTGATGAATCTCCATTCCAAAAGATCTACCAGCTGAGGGAGCTTGGCTTTGATCCGGTGTGGTTGGCCATAGAGGGAACCTACAAAGAGGTTCTTGAAAGGCACGCCAAGTCAGAGGAGCCCATGACAGACGTCTTGTCCACCCTGAGGCACAACGTTTTCCAGGTCAAAAAGTCTTTGAAATCAAACAAACCAAGGTTGGTTGAAACCTTCAAGTTACGTGAAAGCATCATGCCACGGGCCATCCAGCAAGTTTTATCTTACCACAAGGTGTCAATTAACGACTTTGAGATAGAGGATGAACCCATCGTCTCAGCCAGTAAGTTCTGGCTTGTTCTAGGAAAAGCTCTAAACCACTTCTATTGCTGGCGAGCAGTTGATGGTGACAAATACGCAATGAGCAAGATTTCAAAAGGTAACTAATGGCCCAATTTACAGATGATTTTCAGGACTTGATCATAGCCTGTGCTATCGAGCACCCAGAGGACTTTGTTTGCTTTGGACCCATCATAAACTCCAAGCACTATGTGGGTGTCCAAGCCACAATTTCGGCCAGAGTAATCTCAGACTACTATGAGCAGAATGGCACTTTTCCATCCTGGACTATCTTCGAACAGGGGGTTGTTCGTCGTGCTGGGAAGGTTGGTATTGCTGATGATGAGCAGAGCAAGGCCCAAGAGTATGTGGCCAAGATTCGAAAGCTAGTTGGCACCGATGTTCGTTGTCCTGCAGACATAAAGCATGTTGCTGGCCAAGTCGTTGAGTTCTGCCGATACCAGGCCATGCTGGCAGCCATCAAGAAGAATATCGAACGACTCAAAGAGGGCAAGTCACTGGATCTGGCCGTGTGTGAGAATGCCATGCAAATTGGCCAGGATCTTCACAACATGGGCGTGTTGCTGTCAGGAAGTGATCCAGACCTGGCCATGGACGTCATTGACCGTGTAACCAAACGAGGCTATGGTGTTCGCACTGGCTATTCATTCCTTGACAACATTTGGAAAAATGGTTGGGCCCCAGGATGGTTGATAGTTCCTTTGGCCCCTCCAAAACGTTTCAAGACAACTTTTTGTATCAACCTGGCATTGAACATTGCTGGTCCTTCAATTGGTGAAGATGTGCTCTATTACACCTGCGAAATCTCTGATGACCTTGCAGCTGTGAGAGCCATGTGCAACGTTTCTCGTGTGCCGATGGACGTCATGTATGAGTCACCTGAGAAATTCAAGATACAGGTCAGAGACCAGATGAAGATGTTACTTCACGGAGAAGTACTCGTCAAAGGTTTTGCTTCAAAAACGGCCACGATTGCGGACTTAAAGGCCCACGCAAAGATGGCCATACAGCAGGGACTCAGACCCAAGGCCATCATCATTGACTACGCGGACACTGTCAAGCCATCAAGCACTCACAAAGAAAAGAAAGACCACTTGCTACAAGCTGATGTGTACACTGAGGCCAGAGCAATGGGCTCTGAGTTGGGCTGCTGTGTGATCATGCCAGACCGCTGTACACGAGACACTGTTTCACTGCCTGTGCCAAGCATGCAGTCATTCCAAGGCGCCTTTGAAAAAGCTGGTATTGTGGACATCGCTATTGGGTTGTGTGCAACTGAGGCTGAGCTGAAAAACAACGTTATCCGATTGTTCGTCTTTCTTAATCGTCATGGTCCAGCTCTTCAACATTTTCAGGGAGCTGTGGATGCATCAGCCTACAGAATGGAGATTCTTAAGGAACTAGAGTACGATCCTGATGACACAGGCACTGACAGCAAGGGTAAAGGAAAGGGCAAAGACAAGAAGGGTGTGGCCCACTTACCTGATGACCTTGAAGAATAAGTTTACACTTTTATCTTGAACCTCTAAACTATCCACATGGGAAAAGTTAGTTCCACGATCAGTTTTGGCCTTGAGCTTGAGTGTGTCAAGCTGTCTCGCAGCGCTCTTGAGACAATTGCAGCTCACAAGTTTGAACGTCATTTAGACCACTCCATAAAAGGTGACAACGGTGAGCAGCTGTCAAGAACGTGGCCGGGTGCAGGCCACGAGATTGTGACACCTCCACAGGTAGTTCCTGTGTCTATGAATGGTGATGGCAGTCGCTTGGCCATGGAAGACAAAGGCGTCATTGAAACGGTGTCAGCACTCGCCAGCTGCTCATCTCACGTTAATTCATCCTGTGGCATTCATGTCCATCTGGGACATCCTAAACAGTTTGTGAAAGATGGTGTGACCAAGACAATTTCCTATTGGTCGCCAGATGAGGTCCGTACCATGTTGATCATTGGTCAGATCCTTGAACCACGACTGTGGAAGTTGGTCCACAAATCACGCCACAACAACGACACATGTGAGAGCATCTCAAAGAGATACTCAAAAAATGACATGGGGCAATTTTACCCTGTGGGAAAAGTAGACCCTGTGAAGTACTCCAACCAAAAGCGTTACTGCTGGCTGAATCTCATTGAGACGGCCAGAAAGGGTAATCGCTCTGATTCAGGCTTTGGTGGATCACCATCCACAGGAACCATTGAGATACGAATGTTGGGTGAGACTGACAATTCTGCGTACATCTACTACTGGCTTCAACTCTGGCTTAAGATCGCATCACTTGTTGCCTATGCGCCAAATACTCTGGCCATATCAAATTGCTGTTTTTCTGACGTGCTAGAGAGCGACTTCCACAAACTGGCAACCATACACGAGTCTGATGCCAAGAAACGTTCAGGACACCCCACTACTCCTTTAACTGACTTACCGGACCCAGTTATTACATCGACACACATCACTCCACGAGTACACCGAATTGGACGCATTATTAACGCCAACACAACAAACACAAACACCACAACCTACACAAACACCTCAACCCAGTTTGGCAACATTGAGCCTCCATTTTGATGAGACCCGGCCTTATTATAGACTTTAACCACAAGGGACACAAGAAGTGGGTCGTAGTCAACGTTAATGATTGCCGAGCATACATCGTTCCACTGGCCAACCGTGACCCTGAAGATCCCAGTGAGGTTTTTGACGAATCTGAATCTAATTGCACTGGAATAAGCCCTAACAGTGGATGTGAGGTTTATGGGCGAGTAAAAGGCCAGATAAAGACCCGTGTTCCTATTGTCTACACCAAAGTTAAACAAGAACCCATTCCAGTGAGGACTAGTTTGGTAGTGAAAAGAAGTCCTTTAAAAGTCATGGCACCTTTGCCACCCATTCCAGAAGACCCTGAAATGGATTCAGTGCAGCTGGTGATTAACGCCACTTCCCGGTACTTCTCTTGAGCATATCACTGATAGCAGCCAAAACCAATTCAGGTTTGGCCTGAATGTTCATAGTCTGCATCCAGCGTGTTAGTGCTGGCCTCAGGTTTTTTTGTTGGACCATCGCCGCAAGGTTTTCTTTCCACCTTTGTCGTCCAACTTGTTGTTCAATAAAATCAGCTGCCAGCTCCTGGTAGAAGACTGAGCTTGTCGGAGCTGGCGGCAGCATCATCTGCCCTGGAACTTTTTGTGTGTCCATATCTTAGTTATCTTTGTTCTATATGCCATGGACAAGAATCCAGAACAAGAAAAGAAGTTTGTTGTTGTGAGAACCGACAGCAATGAAAAGGTCGCTGGACCTTTTACAGAGTCTGACGCCAACAAAAAAGCCAAAGACAAAGCTCTTAAAGAATCCTCTGGAAATGCCGGTTTAGCTGTGAAGCAAGTCATTCATGGCTAATAAGCCCCCACAAATTGGGCTGGGAGAGGATTCTGTCCCGTTTAAATTTGAGCAGACTGATCTAGCCAACATGTTGACTGGTGCAGCCAGGGTCATGAATGACCTTGTCACCCGTCACATGATTGACGTTCTCAGTGGTCAAGAGCAGGCTCCAAGTATGGAGCCAGATGCCTCGTTGACCGTATTAAACAGCCTTGTACAGGCTTTCAGTTCAGGTGAGACTCTGGACAGGCTAAAGCCGGACATCGATCGGCTTACCATGGCCCAAGATGACCGGATGCTTCTGGTCAACTCGCTTACCACCCAGCATAGTCTTATTCGAATGGCCAGACTCATGATGGCCAGAGACAGACTGGAGCGCTTCATGCTGGCCTCTGTGGAACGTTCAGATCTTACTCCGAGTGAAGCCTTGCTCTTTCTGAAGATGATTCAGACTGACATGTCTGAGATTCAAGACCACATCAAACCCACAGCTATCAAAGATTCCAAGGGACTGGTGGACAAGGTGGACCACGCCCAAAAGAAAGCCATAGCCACAACTCTTTCTCGGTATGACAACACGTCACCTCAAGGCCGAGAAATCATACGAAAGGTAATCCATGGACTCCTTAAAAGGGACGGATCGGGAAAACCCCCTAGTTCCAGTGGACCTGGGGATAGTAGTAAAATCCCAAAAGATCTCGAATAGAATAGACTTACCAGACGAGGCTGACCATGCGAATGCTGACCGAGAGGGTAGACTCCACCCTGGAAGAAGTGATGCTAGCCGACAGTCAGGACTACGTCCATCTGATCGCATCACTAAATGACAACGAGAAACTGCTTTTTGAGGAACTTGTCACAAAGCTAAGAAATGGTGAGTTTGGTGACATCGACATTCTTGAGAATTTCTGGAAGGTTGACTACACTCGTCGTCCTCCCTCAATGGAGGAGTTCATAACAGACGATTACTGGTTGGGGTCCAGAACACGCCCATCGGCTGACAATGAAGGTATCTTCCCAGGTTGGAAGCAGATCCTACTAAAAGATTTTGACCTTAATTCACAGGTCCACAACACAGTCATCACTGGGTCTTTAGGCATAGGAAAATCATGGGTGTGCTGCGTTATCATCCTTTATCGGATCGTTGTCTCTAGGTTGCTGAGGAATCCCAGCCATTTCTTTGGCATGAGCCGTGGTACTGAGATCTACTTCTCAATCCTCTCAATCACTCGTGCTGCAGTGCGTGAAACAGTCTTTGGTGATGCCATGGAGTTCATGGCCCAAAGCCCTTTCTTTCGTGAGGAGTGTGGCTTTAACCCTGACAAAAAGTATACGGACAACCTCATTGACCTGGGCAACAACATCACTGTAAATGCAGGTTCAAAGGGCTGGCACGTCATTGGTAAAAACATGATGGGCATTCTTCTAGACGAAGGTAACTTTCGTTTGGAGAAAAACCCAAACTTGAAAGCATACAGCCTCTACAACAACGTCAGAGCTCGTATCCAAAACCGTTTCCAGAAGTTCAAGGGGTTTCTACCTGCTATCTCACTTCTGGCCTCGTCAGCCGCTGATGAATCTTCATTTACTGAAAAGGTTAAGAAGGAGATTCTAGACTCCAATCAGCCACGCCGACAGACAATCTATCAGTTTGCTGTCTATACAATCAAGAGCCACACTTTGCGACTCAGCCACCGCTATTTCAAAGTAAGCTACGGTCTAAAAAGTGAAGAACCCAGGGTGTTGACGGGTTGGTATTTGGTTGATGGCACTCCTATCGAGGGTGAAGGTCCACACGAAGTGCCATCGTCCGGTGCACGAACAGAGCTTGTTCCAGAGGACTACTATGACGGTTTTAAGCGGTCCACCAAACAGTATTTGATGGACATTGCAGGCATTTCTGTGGGTGGATCCCACAAGTTGTTGCAATCCACCGTGGATTTGGAGCGGTGCATTGATTTGTCAGTGGCTGATGGTATGATAAACCCATGCAGACTCAAGACGGTGACACTGGCCACTGACGACAAGTCGGAGCTCTATCAGTATCTTGACCAGCAAGCATTCCTGACAAGAAGATTCAGCCGAGTGCTCCCACTACGGCACCCAGAAGCACTCAGATTTGCTCACGTTGACTTGGCCACACAGACCATGGCTGGTGTGGCCATTGGCCACTTGATCGGACGCCAAAGAGTTGAGACATACAGGGCGGGTGAAGTGTTTGAGGAATATCGCCTAGTTTTCGAGTATGACTTCATCCTTACTATTACTGCAGGTGAAGCCGCACCCATTTCTTTGGGCAAGATTCAGAATTTCTTCTTCTGGCTGAGAGACTATGCAGGTTTCAAATTTGGCCTGATAACCGCTGACCAATGGCAGTCTGAGTTGCCTCTTCAGACCTTGCAAGCAGGTGGATTCAACGTGAGCAGGTTGTCGATGGACAGGACCAAGACACCCTACTATGAATGGCGATCAGCCATTCAAGAGTTACGGATCAGGTTGTTTAGGCAAGACCAGCTGGTGTATGAAGCAGGTGAGTTGCTTGATCTGCCAGACAAGATTGACCATCCCCCAGAGGAAGAGGGTGGCAGCAAGGATACATCAGATGCAGTGGCTGGTGCATACTACAATGCCATCTCCTTCACGTCAAAAACAGGCTCTAACATGGCGTTGGATGCATCTGTTCCAGCCATAATGCCAGATTCAGATGTGGATGATTTGGAGAAGCCGCCCATAAGCATTGTTTTGCCTGAATCGATGGGCGCACGACCGAATAGCGTCTTTGAGGCGTAGTTAGGCTGATGGACCAGCGAGTCACACTACCACCATTCTCAATGCTGTCTAAGACGCCAATATACAGCGTCAAGGGCCTTGTTGTTACTGGTTTGCTAAATCCGCCAGTTGGCCCAGACGTTTCTGACACTTTGTACAGGGTCACATTGGCTGGTGAAAGACGTCTGGACCTTATCTCACAACTTCACTATGGAACCCCAGAGCTGTGGTGGGTGATTGCTCTTGTCAACAACCTCATTGATCCCATCGCGGGTGTGGCCTCTGGTGCCGACATTCGTATCCCTCTGAGGTCCCGGTTGTCCGCTCTTGGAATTCTAAACGTCTAACCTATGTTACTCACACTTGAGGAGTTAAACTCCGTAATTGATCTTCCAATATCGATGCCAACTACTTTCGTCCACTCAGGCGATTGGCTGGTTGTCGCTTCTTTTAACTTGTTGGAAGGCCAGACTCTTCTCTACAAGGACATGAACCTGACAGTTCTAAAGGCATCCATTGATAGTGTAGACTTAGCCCTGGGAAATCAGTGCAATCAGTTCAATATCAAGCTCGTCAACAACAGCTATGGAATAGCTTACATCGGCATAGCCAAAGACTTCAGTTCCACAACGGACCCTCAAAGCGTGACCTGGGTTGGTTCGGCATCTGACGTCATATCGGCTAGTTCTGTTGGAACTTACGTTCGTGCCAGTTCTGCCACACAACTTGAAATAACAGAGCCAGGAAATTACTCTGTGGTTCTGGTCAACAACTGTGAGTCAACCACTACTACAACTACGACTTCTCCGCTGTACAACGTTGATTTAAGCATGATCGTTACGTCTCAAATTAGATTAACCCTATGATAACTCCTGAGCAGTTTAACAACATCAGAGTTTTGGGTGGTTGTCTGCCAGAGACTATCGTGGGTCCTGAAAAATCGGTCATGGTTTCTTTGGTCAATGTGGCTTACTTAGACTTGGTCTCTGTTCCATGGTTGTGTATGCATGTGACAGACCTTGTGGGTGTGCCCAGAAATAGTGTGCTTGTTACCGCGTCTAAGAGCGCTGATGCGTCTGCAGGCGCTCCCACTGCAGTCACTGCCAACAGTCCGTTCTTCCTCTCCACAGACGTTGGATCCACAATAACTTGGGCCAATGGGCGCCAATCTTATATTACAGCTTACACCTCATCCACACTGGTGACTGTTACAAATGTGGCTGGTCTTACAAATCCAGCAACAGCGAGCCAAAGTGGATATTTTGTGTTGAATCCAACCGTTCCTGACATTGTTAATACTGCCTTAGGTTGTGCCGTGTGTGGAATACAATCCACATCACCGGATCAGTTTAATTTGCCGGGTGGTTACCCAGAATCTGCAATCACATCGTCAGCTGTGGGAGTGGTAACGGCTCCTTTTCAACCGAGACTTTACAGTGGCCCAGACAAGATTGCCATTTCGGTGCTTAATAACACGAGAAATTTTAACTTACATGTGGCAGTCAATGCTGCGATGCGCTACACCCATGGCCTATGATACAACAGCTTAAGATTCCTCCTCAAATACCTGCCACTGTCATTGACAGCACCGGCACGATTGCCTTTGATAGACCTGCATCAAATGTGGTCTACTCTAATGGTACCTTAGTCTCTGAGGGATTGGTGGTGCCAACAGGTGGTACTCTAGTCGAGCAATTCACGTCAGTAAACCCCTACGCTTCTTTCGATTGGAACCAGTATTCTAAGCGTGACTTAGAATTGATGGGCCGTGACCACGTAGTTGCTGCAGCTGTAGTGGCTGTGAGTGCCAATGCATCCACAATCTTTGGCACACGTGTTGAGAGACCCAGACAGTTGGGAATGACGGACTCGGTGTTGCCAGACATCTCGACAGACAGATCACAGACTGTCAACCAGAATGGCACACTCTCATATGTTGTTCCAACCTCAGTTCCATACGACGAGGTAAGCTCTGACAAAGATCTGTATGGCCGAGATCTGCTACTCCACGAGGCTTTGGCACGAACCTCTGAGATATTTGTCAATCCGCCAGTCATAAGCGTGGACACTTATGGAACAGCAGTTGGCACCATTGGGGATGTCTGGTCATTTGCAGATGCGAACCCTGAAAATTTTGGTATCAACCCAGTGCTTCGCCTGGACGTTGGACTTTTTAAGTCTCCTGATCAAACATTGGCCTTCAATGACAACAGCCTTGGTGTCTATGTGGCCAACGTAGAAAATTTTCTCAAGAACCCATTTGTTTCAGCTGAGCAGCTTGTCCTTCAAGTAAATTCAACTGGGACCACCGGCCTTGAACCTGACCTATACAGCCATGACATTGGTCAAGACACAGCCACAACTCGTGTTTGGGTGGCTGAACCAAAATTGGATGGCCGTTTTAAGCTGGTCTACTATCCTAACACTGGATTATTACGGTGGTATCCGCCAAACTCAAATGTAATCCACGTTCCACAACCTCAGCCTTTTGTACAAGACAACACCACCATTTCTGGTCCAGGTACAGACCAGATTGACTTTGTGGTGGACACCTTGCAAAGACAAGACAGCGCTTTCTTTGCACAGAAGGCCGGACAGCTAGTGCTGAGCAGCGGATTGCAGAAGTCTTCACTTCTATCAGGCGCATATTGCGCAGCCATTGACCAGGGCAATTTGGTTCAGAATGTTCAGCTAACACTGACTAATGAAGTGAGGTTAGCTTCACTGCCTGTACTCACGTCAGGAACCCTGTATGTGGGCATGACAGTGGTACCTCAATCTTACTATGAGATACTGGGTTGTCAACTAGCAGGACTGAGCGCCACATCAAGTTCCACTGGTTTGTTCCCAGCAGCGACCTCTACCACAGCCACTTACTCATTTGACCTGTTGCCTGGAAACTATCAGTTTGAGATAGCCTACACAAACTATGGTGGTGACACCCCCAGTGATTTCCCTGTGCTTATTTCCCTAGGAGGAACCATAATCACGACGTCACCGCTAGTGTTTGGGTCTGAAGGCAACGAGGACGGCACTGTTGTTAAGAAGACTTTCAACTTGCTGTCCACTGGCATCACTGAGGAGTTGTCCATCACTTGGAGTGGTACAGCTGCGTCTACATCTCAGTTTGATGTGGTGTCGATACGATTCATATCATCGGACACTTCGCCTCTGTCCATCAAACTCAAGGCCGCACTCATGGACGGCAACACATTGAAGGACTCGTCCATTTTCGAATTCAATGGACTAAGAAACAGGCCAGATGTGGCAGTATTTAAGTTTTCTCTTAACTCTACAGCCACTAGTCCATCTATTATTGTTAACTTGGTTCAGAATCCAAATCTCCCAGCACTGGCCATAAACCAAGTTCAGTTGGGTCGAACCAAAACTCTGGCCCTGTCTCAGAATGTGGCTGGTTATGGAAACTACCCATCAGCCATGTTAGGAAGAGCTTACTCAAGTGTAACAGATTCTTTTAGGGCCATACCCAGTTATTCTGATCCACGGGTTGAAGTCTCAACGTCTGTGTATTCGTGGAACAGGGCATCCACCCAGAGCTGGGTTAATCAGTTGATCAGCCAAGAGAATAGACTTACACTGGCCTTTAGACCGGGTGGTCCACTAGATGTTGGAAATCCCGCCTTGGTTCCACAAGGCCTTCAGTACTTAACGTCTGGAACCCTTGGTCTCGAGGCTGGTTCAGTCCTGTCTCTGTCATCTACAACCAGTCCGCAGTTGCTCTCAGCCACCGCCTGGATGCTAACACAGGGATTCTACGTGGCGACAGACTCGTTCCTTGGAATTGGTCCTGAGAACATGCCACCAAGTTAGTGTCTCTTGACGGCTGACATCCACCACTTTGGGAAAAAGTGTGGGTTGTAGTCTAGCAAACGGTTCATGTCTGAGTCCATGATGTAGGTCACCCCAATGTCATCCTCAGAGCGCACAATTCGTCCACAGGCTTGCACAATGGTCTTGATGGTTTCCATCTTGTACCAGTTGTCATCGACGTCCTTGCGAGCGCACGTGTGCTTGTCGCCCATGTTTGGGAAAGGTACCTTGGCGATTATCTGCCACTCGGCCAATTTTCCAGCAAAGTCAAACCCCTCAGTCATTGATGGACTGATGATGACTGTCGGTATTTTCGAAGTGGCATGCTCGTTGAAGGCTTTCTCACGCTCATCTGCATTCTTTGGAAAGATAACCCGGTGACTGTGCTTGGAGGCCATAAGGGTCTCGTGCAAGGCTTGACCAACCTTGTATGAATTGCAGTGTATCAGGCCTTTCTTATCATGGAATTTGTCCATTATCCTGAGTGAGTACTTGATAACACTTGGCAGTGTTATGTCAATGTTCCTCATACTCATAGACCCAATGGCCAAAACGTGTATGGGTCTGTTCTCAATTGGAAATGTTGATGCCAAACTGGCCCAAGCCACCTCATCAGGATCAAGACCGAGTGATTCACAGTACGTCTTTTTGTCGCCTGGGAACGCAGACATGTGCAAAACAACATCTGATCCATCAAAAAGAGTCCTAGTAAATTCATGGGCATACAGTGGTCTGGCAATGTATTGCTTGCCTCTTACCTTTTCGTCATCTTGGCTCCAGAATACCCACTTTTTAGGATCAGCCATCATGGATTCCAGGGCTCTGGCTAGCTTCTGAAACTGCATGGTCAGCTTAACAGCTTTTTCGTAGTACTCCATCTTCTCGCTATTTACCACCAAACTGGTAACGTTGTTAACTTTCTCTTCCAAGCGCGGCTTGTAGACGCTCGCGCACCAGTTAATAAAATCGTGGATGTCCTTGAAATGGGGTATTTCTTCAACCACCTCCACGTCGTCCAACTGTTCCTGGCCGACAGTCACATCAAAAAACCGGACTAGAAGTTTTTCAATGTTGTGGCACTCATCCAACACCATAACTCGTCTGTTGGGCAACTGGCCAACATTCATCTTCTCTGTTATGAAGTACGAATAGTTCGTCACACCTATCTTTGAGCTATTGAACTGTTGCTTCGCCCAAGCATACTGTGTGCATGCACACTTCTTAACTCGGCCCATCTCACAGTTTTTGTACTTTGAGCTATCACATTCATAGGATGCTGCCGATTTTAAAGAGGCACACCCGAACTGAGGGTGGTTGACAAAGTCTTTTTCCAATTGATCTTGAAGCAGTTTCTGTGTGACTAGGTAGTAACCACCTGGATCACCCTGGAACTCAGCAGCGTCTTGACTGGCCGCCCACAAGCAAACAGTCGCGCCAATTGCCGTTTTGCCAGTTCCTGTTGGAGCAGCCACCACAATGTGCTTGAATCCTCGTTCTATCGCACGCTGGATGAAGTCAATAGCTTTAATCTGTTTCTCTCTGGGCTTTGCCAAAGGGAAAAAGTCAAGCATCGTAGCAGTAGTTACCATAGAAAATGAAAGACTTAAAGGCTTTAATCCGTTATCTGTACAATTCTCAGGAGGAGACCGATTTTCGTGATGGTCTTCTTAACTTGGCTGAACAGATCGAGACTGAGAACAGGATTGAAGTTAAGAAAGGCCCCCTGAACAAGGCCCTTTCGGCCATTGGCGTTAGTGTGTCTGACGACAAACTTGTCCCAGAATATGGATCTGTTTTGGCTCATTTTGATTCTGCAGAAGAATACCAGCATGCAGTAAACAAGCTCGAGTCGCCAGATGGAATGGAAAAGTTGGCCGAACTTGGCTGGGTGATGAATATCTGTGGCAATTCAGACCCAGGTCAAGAGGACTACCGGGTAAGATTCTTGGCCCTTGATTTGCATGATGATCCTCCAAAGAATGATCAGAAGGACGTTGATCTTGACAAGATGATGAAAGATGTGGCTGATACGTTTAGCCACGACGAGGAGGATCCCAAGCGCAAGCTGCAGGCCAAAGCCAAAGCCAGAGAAGAGTCCGTTCAAGAGGCTGAAAATCTCATCAAAAGGATTTTAGAGTGTGAAGATGAAGTGCGGGCACTAAAGCGGTTGGAAACACCCGAAATTGTAAACAGAATGCGTGCTAAGGGCTACAATGTTGACTCGGCCAAAGTCAATGGTATTCTTGGCCGTTCTTCTAAGTAACATGAGAGACTACGATTCAATAGCCTACCTTTCAGAATCCCTACGAGACTCAAAAATCGTAGAGGTCTATTCTGGTGAAGGAATTGTGGGTTGGCACGGCAACATCGAGCGTCAAATGGACCGGATGTTGACGACGTATGAGGCGGCTAGAAATCGTCCCTACACAGACAAGCTTTCAGCTTACCTCAAGATCTGGCGAAATAACCCGCTGTCTGGGTCCATAAATGTTGAAGACATCAACGCTCTTAATAGTGGAGCTGAAGTCTTAGCCGTTGATAATTGGAACCTTAAAGATTATTTTTCCAATCTTAGAGACCAACTTAATAAGCTTAAAGCATCAGAGGAGGAACTACCACGTTCGGCAGCTGGCATGCAACCTGGCATGGGTCCAAAGCCTCGCATGGGTTCAATCGGCAAAGAACTGTCCACTAATTTTGGCCCAGATGCAGATAAGTTGGCCACTCCTCCTGCTGAGGAGCTTCCTCCAACGCCTGAAGCTGGAACACAACTTCCTAAAACTGCTTAATGAAAACATCAGAAATAGCACGAAAGATCCTTGAAGTACGCAAGCGGCCATCACCGTTCATCATGACGGGTGAACTGACAGTGCTACTTGGACCAGATGGCTTCCAGGAAGCGCTCAGTCGTCGCTGGATCATCCATGATAGTGAAAACGCAGCGATGCTTGTAACTCCTCTTCAAGCGTTTATTGAGCACATGAAGACTCTGGCTGAAGAGGACTCTGACTATGATCCAGAGGTTGGAGACTCAGTGGTTGTGGCCTCAGACGGTTCCACTTATACGGCCACTGTTCAGTCTAAAGAAGGTGAAAACTACAAGTTGAGTTTTCCTCCAGGTAAGGGTCCAAATCGTGTGGTTCCTGCTTACAAGAAGGGTGAACTCAAGAAGTTTGCCCAGCCAGAACAGAGAGTTCAACCAGGTTCTGTGCCTGTAAAACAGCAGCCCACAAAGTCATCGTCAGTTCCATACAATCCTGGTCCTGGTCTAAACAACCAGATTAGACAAGTCCCTCAATGACCATCGAGGAAATATCATCGACTCTGAACAAAGTCTTGGATAGCGCAGGCTACAAGACTGTTCGGGTAGTCATTGAGACCAATACGTCCACTGGTCGAGATGTCAACATTACCTTTGATGGCCATTCTTTGCTGGTCCACATCTATCCAGTTTTAATTCAAAAGACTTCCTTCGATGCAGTAAAGGCCATTCTATTTGAGTTGGGCGACTTTTTGCTATCTCAGTCTGGGGAGCACACCCAGGCTTTGTGGGAGAAACGTTTTGTACGAGCGAGACTTGACCAAGTAAACTTATTCCAAGGCAAGTTGTCCAGTGGAGAGTACACCACATTCCAGTCGATTGTCCAGTCCATTGAACGTGCAACAGACCGTTTGGTTGCCATTCATCTTTCAAACGGACTGCTATCCAATGGACAAACGGCCATATCGTCTAGAAATATCAACGTGTTGCAGTGGGGAACCACATCTGAATTCGCTACGGGTCAAAAACCGTACAGTCTGATACCTCTGGTCTCAGTGTATGCACCAGCTGGTATTTACCAACACTTTAATGCAGCTTTTGCTGACAATGTTCTGTCCAATTTAAGTAGTGTGGCTGAGACGTCTGTTAGATCTGCCTACCAGTCTCTCATCCACAAAGTCACAGAAACCTTTAGAAAATGACAACCTGGGATTATATCATTGCCGGCATATTGGCCGGATCTTCAGCCAAGATGCTGGTTGAGCAGCTGAGCCAGCTAAAAGCTGACAAAGCCCGTAGTGTGGCCAAGAGAACAGGCGTGCCTATTGAACAAGTGACAGCCATTGCTGAGATTGACCCCACAGCCAATGGTTCCTACATAGAGTGGTTGGCCAAGGTTGTTAAGAACGGTGGTGGAAATTTGCCTGCGGAGCCTGAACAAATCAGAACAGCCATTACCAGTTTTGAAGGCCTGAAGAAGATTCCTTCATTTAGAGGGAACAAGAACGTTTTCTCGTACCCGACATATGATGATTTTGAAACTGTGGTCAACCAGTCCATGAATGTTAGCTCCATGGCCAAGAAAGAGCAGGAGGTAAAAAAACTGTTTGCGGTGATTGACGAGAAATTCCCACTACGTCTGACTGATCCAGAAACGGGTGTTTTAAGTGACAAGCCAGTACTAAAAGCTGGATATTATCCTTGGCTAATGGCCTTGGCCAAGAAAGGTGATATTATTTTGCCTGAAGATGGAGGAAAGGTTCTTGATGCCATTACCAAATTTGAATCCAAGACTCAAGATCCTGATTTTGCCTCACCCAGGGACATTGCTCGTTATCCAACGTTAGTTTCGTTGGTGAATGCGGTTACTCGAGGTGAGACTGACGAGCCAATCGATCGTGATCGTATACCTGATGGGCCGGGTGTACAACTTGTGGGTACGGCCCAGAAGTATGGACACTACTACGAACTCTATGCGGTGACGACATCAGAGCAGGGCAGCAAACTCTTCAATCAGGCCAACATGGGTAGAACGCCCTCCGGGGCCGGTTTCAGTGGTTGGTGTGTCAAAGACCCGACTTACTTCCATTCTGCTCAATATTGCATGGGTCCTAACAACCCTGGATATATGTTTCGCAGGGACGGTTTGGCCTATGCCCTTTCTGACATTAAGAGTGGTAGCGTTAAGGACCGAAATGACAGGGACGCCAACAACGCTTTAACTGTAGAGCTTCTGGGTTCACTGCAAAGCCAGATGCCGCCTAAGTTGGTTGATGCCATAATCAACAAGAACCCCTGGAGTAAAAAACACTACAACGAGATCAAGACAAATGGCATAGACAACACAGTTAATGCCCTATTTGCCAAGGCTGTGGGTGAATTTGGTGAGTCTAGTACTGCGTCCAAAATAGCAGCAAACGATGCTATTGACTTCATGAAAAACTTTGAGTGGGCCCATCCCTCTCAAAAAGCTCTGTCATACATTTACGCTAATCCATGGTTGGCGATGGGCTATGCCGTTCGTTCGATTAAAGATTGGGTTCCAGAACTACATCCAGTCATTGAATCAGCCCCAGCGGCTCTAGCTGCTTACTATGACTTTGCTATGAGGGATCTTCGCTTAGATCGCTCAGGTTATCCTGATTACAAGGAGAAAGCACTGCAATGGGCGGCCAAAGGAGGTGGCCAAACTGAGGATGCTGCCATGTGCTACTTGCCACTGGCATTCTACATACGCCACAATCCTGAAGACATTGACAGTATCGATCCACAGTTGCTTGAGAAGATTAAGAAAGATTCTCCGGCCATTTGGAATGTCCTTTCATTATCACTTAAACCCAAAAAATGAACGCCAAACACATCATTTCGAGAATTCTTAATGAGGCCCCGGCGGCTCCTCCACCGGAGCCCAGGACAAAGCCAACGACTAAGCCATCTACTCGTCCAGAGAGACCTGAGGAGAGACCTGAGGTCAAGCCTGAGCGCAAGTACCCCAATCCGTTTAGAAAACCACAACCTGGAACCATGCCCGGCCCTAAAGCCATGGAAATGGACATGGAAATGGACCAAAACCCAGGCGTTTGGCCTGGCTTAAGCTAATGAACGCCAAAAAGCTTGTCGAGATGGCCATGGATCCGGGTGAAGGTGGCCATCTAATCAATCCTAAGAAGCTACGGGACATTAACGCTCGTCAAACTCCCCTGTCTAAAAATCCTGTTTTTCCAGAGGGCGAATATGGCGATAAGATAGCCACGCAGGCCTATGGCAAAGTTTTACAGGGTGCTGGACGAGCCATGGGTCAGGATGCCAGAAATCTTAGACCTCAGCAGATAATGCAGGCCCTCATGAACACAGTCGACACTGTTGTTCAAAAAGAGGAGGACTACCGCTCTGAGCTTGAGGAGTTGGCCGTGGCCATTGTGCTTGATTTGCCCGAGTTCAAGGATGCTCGTGACGCCTACATCGATGGCAAGTTGAGAATCAATGCTCAACTTACGCCTGAGATGCCTGAGGAGATGAATGCTCAGAACATGGCCAACATTGAGCCAGAGGAACCAAGTGATGAGGAGACCTCTGACTTAGGCCTCGATGTGCCTGAGATCAAAGCCCAATTTGATCAAGAGGTCAACAAACGAAAGTTCATCAACATCTTAATACAGGGCGCTGCGGTCAACAAGACGCATGCTTATCACCTTGCCTCTGAAAGACTCAATGAGATTGATCCTGACCTCATCAAGCTGTATGGCAAGATGACGGCATTGGGTGACCTGTCATACTGGATGAAACCAGAGGATGTCTTTGGTGGAAAGCATGGTGGCCAAGAATCCATTGAGGTGGAGCAGGATGATGACGGCGAAGATGTATATACCATCAATGCCACAGCCATCAACTTCCCACTGCTCATTCATGAGCTCACCAAGGGCCTCTATGAGGTGGTCTTCCACAACGTCATAGAGGATCCCAGCACCAGGGCCAGAGTCTACAAGGATGCTGATACTCTGAGCCAAGAGGAGTGGGGCATCATGAAGGGTCCGGCTGTATGGATGCACTTCAACCACCTGGTCAACAAGATTGACGCGGCCCAGTACATCCCACGTATTCTCAACCACCTAACTTCATTGTCGGCTGATGAGTTTGCTGGCGTTGTACGAAGTATTTTCAGTGAGACACCTGAAGGCTTAAGGTATCTAAAGCAGACCGTGGATGAGATCAAGGCTGAAGACGAAGCACAAAGTGAGGAATAGGCCCATGAGAGTTAAATCTCTAATAGATGCGATTGTTGAGAACGAGAACTTTAGCGCTCCCTATGATGAGGTGTTTAACTTTGTTAAGAAATATCATCATGGCCGTGTTGTGGAACCTTATATACTTGATAGTCCTAGTTGGAGAGAGAAAATAGCCAATGGCTGGGATCCCTCAAAAGATCCACTTTACGTGGTAAAAGATGGTAAATTGTTTGTTCGTAACCCAAAAAATATGGGTGGAAAAGGAAGCATGTGGGATCATTCTATTTGGGCCCATGGAAAGCCATCTCCGGAATTATTAGCAGCATTACCAGATTTCAAATGGCACCTTGTTTCTGCCGGGGTTGCTGACGGTTTTCAAATTGCGGCAGAAAATGCAGTAGAAGATCCTAAAAAACCTTGGAACACAAGTTTTGTCCCTGTAGGGACATACCCAGATGTGTGGTTTCATGTGGCAAGAAGACACCCTGACATTGAAAAAAACGGGCTGATGGGCCACATGTATGACCCACAGGGACTTTCTGCCATAAAGCGAACATTCCTTTTTAGACCATCACCAACACAAAACGAAACTTTGAAAGATGCCGCTGACCACTTGGCTCATTTATTCTACACACAGACGGATTGGCAAAAAGGATTTGATCTCTATCAGATTGACACCACTGGACTAAGACTACGGTCTGACCTTAATATGCCAGATGGTCTATGGGTATACTATGATGGGCCCATAAAGCTTGAAAGAATGAAACTTGTGGCTAGAAGCAATTCTAAAAATCAGTTTCCTGCAAGTATAAATCGCCTGGTGTAAAATGAAAAAAGTTGTTGATGCCCTGATTCAAAGACCCAGTTTGGACGCCCAAGTTTCAACATTTTTGAAACATCGCCGTGGTGAAGAATCATACTTTGCATTTGGCCGAAAAGTGGGCGTTTCTGCATCAACTCTTTTTAGAATAGAGACTGGCCAACAGAGTATAACGGTTGGAACGCTAGACAGGATCTTGGAAAAACTGGGATTGACTATCACAGACGTGTTTTTATGATATATGACTAGACGATCTTTTCTCAAAAGTATGGTCAATGGTATTGCCATGGCAGTGGCAAACCCAGTTCCTCTGTCAGCTCTTAAGTCTGCGCCAGTGGTCGCGGCCGCACCACAAGTTTGGATGCTGCCATCCGAATCTGGGCTAGAATGGACCGAGCTTGCCCACTACATCAGCCATCCCACACCATATTCTGGCTCACTTACAAACCTTTTTAATGGCATAGGAGTGACTGAGCCATTCTACAAGGGTGAAGAAGACTTATATCCTTCAAGGAACCTAATCATCAGTGATGAAAATTTAAGAAAATTTCAAGAGATATCCAAGATCTCTGACCAAATTGATGATGACGGAATGCCATTAAATGCCGAAGCTCAAAAAGCTTTCGAAGATTTGATGAACTTTACGGATGAAATTGAGCCAATGATGTTCCCTGAAAGACTACTATCTTTCGGTGGCGTGTCACAAAAGCAACTAGACAAGGCTTCTTCAAATGCCCCTGAGGATTGGAGAGAAAAGAAAAAACAAAGAGCATCAGAAGTGTATGATAAGAAAACTGAAAAATTAAAGAAGGATGAAGAAGACAAGAAGTCTGAAGCAAAAGTTGCGATTGACAAGGTGTATTCACGCAGCAGAATGGACTATGCTGGAGGTAGTGAAGACGTTGGAGGTTTAGATTACACGACACTCGAAAGTATATCGAGGAACAATAAAGCCAAAGCATTAGTCGCCCAATTACTGGGTGAGAATGAGAATTAAGGGCTAAGTGGCGGAGAGGGAGGGATTCGAACCCCCGGTGGAGTTACCCACTGCGGTTTTCAAGGCCGCTGCATTAAACCACTCTGCCACCTCTCCACTAACTTACTTGCTCTCAATGCTACATTCCCTTCTACAAGAGGGACACTCCTTAACGAGGAAAGTTTGATCGTCGTGTGACTCACTACGAATGATCTGAGCCCTGGAAAGATCCTCTGAGCAGAATTCACAGGTTGGCGTCGTTGGTCCTTGGGGCCTACGGCGCCTTCTTGGTTTATCGTCAGTAGTAACTGTTGTGGCCACCTCCCAAGTTGGTGGGTTGGGTGGCAGAGTCACCGGGTTGTGTGGCGCACTCTTGAAGATGTCCTTGATCACTCGGATAGTGGCAGCCGCGATGACAGCTAGTCCACAGGCCACAACGCCAAAAGTGCAGACCAGGGAGATATTTTCGATTTTGTCCACTTTTTTGTTTACAAATTTTAAGGCCCGAGGTATACTCACCCTCATGTCAGCCATTCTTGAAGAACAGACTTTCACAGCCACTCGCCTGGATAAGGAATTTCCCATGGGCGATGACCACCAACAAACCCTTGACCTCATGGATGACATGCCTCTGTTGGAGGCAATGCAGCACGAAGTTCTTATGAGAAACATGACTGGGTTCTACGCATGAACATCGAACGACTCCATCAGCTCCGCAGTGAGCTTCACCAGCACATTCACTCCTACCATGTGCTGGCACAACCAACCATCACAGATGAGCGCTATGACCAGCTCTTCAGGGAACTACAAACCCTAGAGGCCAAGTTACCTGAGCTTGCAGATCCCAACTCACCCACGGCTCGTGTGGGCAGTCAGTCCATTGACAATTTTGAAAAAGTCAAGCATAGTGTTCCTATGCTTTCTCTTGAAAATACTTTCACAGCCGATGAAGTTGTCAGCTATTTTAAGTCTAAGGTCCGCGGCACTGATGTTGTGGTCTTGGGTGTGGTTGAGCCTAAGATCGATGGACTCTCCATGTCCTTGATCTACAAAGACGGCCAGCTTGTCAAAGCTGTGACCCGTGGTGATGGTGCTGTGGGTGACGATGTCACAGCCAATGCTCGTACCATCAAATCAATCCCTCTGACTCCCAACTTCAGTGGTGAGGTTCGTGGTGAGGTCTACATGCCAAAGAAACAGTTTGAACGACTCAATGCCAAGCTAAAGAAAGAGGGTGACGAGCTGTTTGCCAACCCTCGCAATGCGGCTGCTGGATCGATGAAGCGAAAGAACCCGGCAGATGTGGCTGAACGTGGTTTGGCCTTTTTGGCCTACAACGTTGTTAGGTCAGACTACTTGAATATGGCTGATGCTGACACCCAACATGGTAGGCTTAAGCAACTCCAGAAACTTGGCTTTATGACTCCGCGACTCCTTGGAGCAGGGTACTGTGTGACCTCTGATGTTCCTGTCATTAGCCTGTTCGATAAGGATGACGTCGAGCACACCATCAAGGCTTGGTTGAAACTCAGAGCATCCCTCGATTACGAGATCGATGGTTTGGTTTTCAAGGTCAATGACATCAAGACACAGGTCGCCCTGGGCCTCAACAACCGTGCGCCAAATTGGGCTACATCCTTCAAGTTCCCACCTGAGCAGAAGGTTACCAAGCTTATTGGCATTACAGTTCAAGTGGGTCGACTAGGCACACTGACTCCTGTGGCCGAGTTGCAACCTGTAAATCTAGCTGGCACATTTGTCAAGCGTGCCAGCTTGCACAATGCGGATGAGATCGAACGACTGGGCCTCAATATTGGTGATGATGTCATCATTCAGAAGGCCGCTGAGATTATCCCCCAAGTGGTGGGTGTGGCCAACAAGCGAAGCACTGGAGTGTGGTCCATGCCGGACCGGTGTCCGTGTTGCAACTCAATCACAAGTCGACTGATCAACAAAGTGGCCACCATCTGCACAGCTCGTATGTGCAAGGACCAGGTGTTTGCTCGTCTGGAGCATGCAGTCAAGAAGCAATCGTTGGACATTGACGGCTGTGGTGAGCAAAGCATTAAGGCCATGGTTGATCGTGGTATCAATAACCTATCAGATTTGTTCGCAGCTGACGATCTCTCCTTTCTGGGGGATGCAGCGTCCAAACGTGTGGCCAGTGGCCTGAAAAAAGCCAAGACGGCACCACTGTGGCGTAAGCTTCATGCCTTGGGTATCGATGGCATTGGGTTGACCACATGCAAAGAGTTGTCTAACCGTTGGAATTCCCTGCCAGACATGCTTGACAACATGGAGGAAATTTCTAAGTTTTTAGGCCCAATCACCTTCTTGAACTTTCGTCTCTACTTTGAGAATGATGACAACATTACTGAGCTTGAGAAGTTGGTAAGCTTGGGAGTAACCTTTGAAGATGAGAAGAAAAGTGGGCCTTTTGTTGGCAAGGCATTCTGTATTACTGGCGGGATGTTGACTGGTTCTCGAGAGGAAGTTTCAGCAAAAATTGAATCACTGGGAGGCTCTGTCAAATCATCAGTTTCAAAGAAGGTCCACTACCTGGTGGTGGGTGAAGGAGCTGGCGCAAACAAGTCTGCCAATGCTAAAAAGCTGGGCACCCTGTGCATCTCTGAGAAAGAGCTGTATGACATGATGGGATTGCCAATGGAAATTAAGATGGCCGACAATTTTGAAGAGTAGTTCTCTTGTTACATGGTTGTTATGGGGATCGATGCTGGATATGGCCGACCAGGCCTAAGTGTGGTAAAATTTAGCGGTGACACGTGGGACCACCGCAAGTCTAAACTCTTATTTTCGGGATTCTTCGAAACAGACCGGCAATCGGACAAGAATACAAAAGTGGCTGTGGATGATGCCCGTCGTATTGGTGAGAGCTGTGATTGGATGCGCTCTAAGGTTCTTGAATACCAGCCTGATTTGGTGGTTGTGGAAATGCCCTTGAGTGGTGCAAAGAGTGCTTTGGCCATCAAAGGGATGGCCATGGCTGCTGGTTACACAGTGGCTCTGCTCACTCTCATGAAGGCTGATCTTCAATTCAAGGTGGTTTACTATTCGCCATACGATACCAAGCGTGTTTGTACTGGCAATTACCATGCTGAAAAGGAAGAGATGATTAAAGTGGCCCAAGAAACGTGGCCAGACCTGAAGTTCCCCATGAAGAAAACTCGTAAAAATGGAGTATTCACTGCACACCCTGGCCGCTCTGAGGCCATGGCTGATTCTCTCTGTGCCATTTTGACCTACGTCCGTCTCAATCTCGGAAAATCTATTCTTTAACCTATGTCTGATACAACTAATGTGGGTGGGTACTTCAACGGTAACACCTACCCCATACAGATCAATATCTCTGCCATTGGCCAAACCTACACTTTGGCGCCTGGCGAGTTCATAACGGCGTTAAACACCGCTGGTGTAAAAGTCAAGATCAACGATCCACTCTTTGACGCCTATGTTGGCAAGATGAGACTTTCCAAGGAGGTACTCAAGGACAAGCAAGTTCACATTTGCCGGGTGATGTCCAGAGATGCACGTGGACAGGTGCCAGTCATTCAGACAGCTGCAATAAAGACAGCGGGTGATGGCAAGTTGGTAACGCCTATTATTCCTCCTCCGGAAGCCTCTTGTGGCCCTAATTCTCCAATCCGGGGAATGACTATTAGTCAAGCCATTGAGATGGGTTTGATTCCAAAGCCACGCATCACCACCGATCGTCCGGCAGTCAATGAGACAGAGGGTGCTCCTTTCCGTGGAGAGTCCATCCCAGAAATCACATATGACGATGCTGACGTAAAAAATTACAAGCCAAGGGCCAAACTTGATCGATCGATTCTCCAAGAAAAGGTGGCCCTTGACATGAATTCTACAAAGGCCTCTATCCCACTGCCCCCTCCTCCCTCTTCAGTTCAACCAGCCAATGCTCCTGAGATGGTGATGCCCACACTCGACGATGCTGAAGAGCAGTTGAAGGCAAAAGAATCCCAAGCCTTTGTGTGTGATTTGGAAAATCCTCCAAAGAAGTTTCAGTTCCGTTCTCAGTTGGAGTCCTATCTTCGCAAGAAGTTCCCTGATCAGATCGAAAGCTACATGTCTCGTTACCCCAAGAAGTAATCACTATGTTGCTGTACAAAAATGCCCTTAGTGACGTCCTTCTAGAGGATTGTTTGCGTGGCTTTGAGGAGAACAAACGGCTTAAATGCTGGCAGTTGAGCCAAACTTCCTGGCCACAGGACATTCTTGTGGGCATGACAGGCATCTGTGCAATATCTCACGTTAATGATTCTTTACAAGAACGAATCAAGGCTGAGCTGTCTGTTAAAAATGAGTTGTTTTCAAAACATAGGACATATTGCCAGTACTACTTGTGGAATTCTTATTCTGGCATATCCTCACATGACGACCCAATTTACGCTTTTGGTGCTACTATCTACTTGAATAGACAGTGGAACATTGACCATGGTGGGGTTTTCATGTGGGATGAAGATGGCAAAACTACGGCCATAACTCCTGAGTACAACTGCATGATGCTGAACAACAGCAAGCAGATGCACAGGGTTACGGCTGTTAGTCCACTGGCCCCTTCCCCAAGAATGACCATGCAAATCTGGGGTTACAACCCTGGTGAATAGTACCCGTGTATTTAATTTGTGTCGAATCCTAATCCTGATGTGCCGCTAGCAGTTGGTACAACGCTACCACTCTACGGGTATAGCGCTGACCAGCTAAAAGACTGGATATTTCGCCAGTTGGGTTCTCCTATTTGGAATGTGGAGTTAGACGCACAGCACGTCTTCGACAGCATTCAAGAGGGCCTTAACAACATTTCATTGTGGAGGCCCAGAGTTCGTTATGGCGCCATAAGACTTGTTTCCAACAAGACTATCTACCTTCAAGGAGTGGATGTTGGTGCACAAGGCATTGTCAATGTGGATTTTGTGGACGGCATTCCCAGCCCCACAGAAATCTTCTACGGAAATCTTATCTCACCAGCTCCCCTTATCAGAACGGGTCTGGATGAATATGACAACTTCCTTCGTTGGCGTAAGACTTGGCAGCGTGTCACGTCTGTACAACCTGATTGGATGTATGATGTCTTCACCAAGACACTATACATCCACAACCCAATTGAGCGCTACCACGCAGGTGTGACATCCTTTGAGAATTTTAATCGGACGCAAGACCTTCCTCCGTATGAGGCCAAGTGGGTGCGTGACTTCTCTCTGGCCAGATCACGGTATCTCTATGGCGACATCTTGAGTAAGTTCGGCGGAGCTATACCAGGCCCGGTGAAAGACTTGACTCTGGACATCAACAAGCGGGCTGATGGAGAGAAGCAGATGGAGGCATTGCTGACGACTTTGAAGAATTCTCAGTACCTCATGGGCATCACGGTGGACTAAAGCGCACAAAACAGCGCCTCTTCAAAAAATCTTAGAAAATTGTTTACATCGGCCACAGGCAGGAGGTATACTCACCTCCAATGAATGTGACCACAACAATTGACATTGCTTCTATCCTCCCCTGGGGCCAGCCACGGCTCGTTGACACTCAACGCGGACTGCGTCAAGTTCGTGATGCTGTCCCAACCAAGTCCTTCTGGGAATTGTGGAAAGCCAACAAAGAGAAGCTGAAGAACCATGGCATCTCAATCAAGAAGGACAACATTGGCAACTGGCTCGCATCCTTCTGGACTGATCCATCGCCTGAGTATCTTGAAAAACTTGCGGCCAGCCAAGCCGATGATGCCGCTATCACAGTTCCATCACCTGATGGCTTTGGGTATCTTGGTTACCAACGTGCTGGCATCTTGTATGCCCATACTGACAGCACGCTGACCACACTAAAACGTGGCGTTCTTATTGGCGACGAAATGGGTCTTGGCAAGACCATTGAAGCCATCGGCATTATCAACCTGCATCCTGAGCTTCGCAAGGTTTTGATTGTGGTGCCTTCTTCACTGAAGATCAATTGGCGCAATGAGCTTCGCAAGTGGCTTGTAGATGACCGAACGGTTGGTGTGGCCAAGGGGTCTACATTGCCTGACACTGACATCATCGTCATCAACTTCGACATTCTCAAGCAAAACCACCATGCTCTTCTCACTTGCAACTTTGACTTGCTGGTCATTGATGAAGCTCACAATGTTCGCAACATAAAGACCCAGCGATACAATTTCTTGAAGCCTTTGGTTGCCAAGCATGTGGTTGCACTTACTGGCACTCCCATCTGGAACAAAGCCGAAGACATGTGGGCCTTGCTGACTTTGCTCTGCACTCCTGAGGAACTAGCCGAACGGTGGTCTGATTGGAAGAAATTCCGCTACTGTGTTGGAAAACCTAACCTTCAGGCCCAACTGAATCGTCGTCTTCGCGAGAACCTGATGATTCGCCGCATGAAGGCTGACGTTCTTCGTGAGCTTCCTCCCAAGCTACGACAGGTAGTTGAGCTGCCAGCCACTGGCGCTGCTTACCAAGCTGTGCAAGCTGAGCTTTCAGCCTATGCGACACGCCAAGTACGGTTGAATGAACTTCGCTCTGCTGTGTTACTGGCACGGGTGAATGAAGACAAAGATGCCTACCACAAGGCGCTGTCTGAACTTAAATTTGAGGCACGTGTTTCCTTCGAGGAACTCTCTAAGGTTCGTCACCAGACCGTTCTGGCTAAGTTGGACCACATCAAGGAACACATTCAAGATCTCCATGAGGAAGACCCCAGTCGTAAGATCATCTTCTTCGCCCATCATCGAGACGTGTTGGAATCGGTTTCTCGCCACTTCAGTGGCTCTCCAGTTGTAATGGGTGGCATTGCGCCAGAGGCCAAGCAAGCAGCTGTAGATCGTTTCAATACTGACCCGGCCACTTGGCTTATCTGCGGTTCGATCCGTGCTATGGGTCTTGGATTCAACATGACTTCGTCCTCGTGGGTTGTTTTCGGCGAGCTTGACTGGACTCCAGCCACCATTACCCAGTGTGAAGACCGCACCCACCGTTTGGGCCAAACAGCCGAGAATATCATGGTTCAGCATCTCACCCTCGAAGGTTCACTCGATGCCCGCATGGCTGAGATCATCTTGGAAAAACAGCGTGTGATGGACGGTGCTGTTGGCCAGCTGGAAGCTGAAGAACCCATTGTGGTTGACACCAAGGTTGAAGTTGTCACACTCTCTAACAAGGAGCTTGAACGTGCTCAAGGTATGCCTGATTCTCAAATCTCAGCCATACATTCAGCCTTGCGGTTTCTTGCTGGGGTGTGTGATGGTGCTAACGCACGAGATGAGTCTGGCTTCAACGGGTGTGACACCATGATTGGTCACGCTCTTGCTGGTTCCAACTATCTCACTGCCAAGCAAGCTCTTCTGGGTAAGAAGGTACTGAAGAAGTATCATCGTCAAATTTCTGGCGATGTGTACAACGCTATCTTCAATCCGTAAATCGTGTTCTAAGCAGAGTGACTTACTCACTCTGCTATACATCAAGGCGTCCACACGCCATAGGTCCTATGGTAAATCTTTGGCAAACAAACGCCAAAGATTTGACCTCCTTTGAGGTTATCATCGCTGTGGATGGCAATGATGAGGAAAGTATCAAGTCGGCCCACAAATGCCAAGAGTCGCTGAAGACTCAGAGCATTCCATGCAAGGTTGTCATTCAAGGTGACAAGCCTGGAAACTGTGTAAAGGGTTGGAACCTTGCTGCTCAGCATGCTTCCGGCCAGGTCTTGATTGCTATATCTGACGATTTCTATCCCATAAAGTACTGGGACGATAGAATCATGGCTATCTCTGACCCAGAGTGGATTAACCGTCGACATGTGGTCATGGTAAATGACGGCTACGTCAAGGACTTGTGCACTCTTCCCATAGTCACCAAGGTGCGATATGACGAATTGGGTTACCTCTTCTACCCAAAGTACGAGTCAATGTACTGTGACACTGAACTTACCCACCATGCCATGCAAGATGGCATCATGATAAGAGCTCTTCACCTAGTATTTAGCCACTACCACCCGGATAACAACATGCGCAGAAGAGACCACATTGACTTGGCCCACTCTAACCCAGAGAGATACACTTCAGGCAAGGCACTCTACGACTTAAGAAAATCACGAGGCTTTCAAAATCTATGAAATACGCTGGATACATTCAAGCCACCAAGGATGACTTCTGCTTGTTCGAAGTCTGCAAGCGTCTCTTCGATGAGGGACTAAACGACTTCTTTTTCTCTGTTCCAGATGAGTATTGGAATGGACGAATTACGCCCTCAGAGGATGTCGCTCAGGTTGACGCAGTGGCCAAGCAACTGAATGACTTGGGCGCCAATGCACAGGTCAAGGTCTTTGGGGTGAGAAAGCATCGCAAGCCTGGGCTTCGTCTTATAGATGTGGAGACTCGTGTTAGAAACGAGTCTGTCATGTGGATTAGAGAGTCAGGTTTTGACCACATCGTGATCATTGATGGTGACGAACTGTGGAAGAGGAATTACTTCTTGAACATGAAGAAGTACATCGCCAACACTAACCCCTCATCTGTCGCCTTAGGAATGATACCCACCATTGGTCTTCCTGGGTACCCCATTGATGGAGCCACTGACATGGCCACAGCATACATTGGCCCAGGGGTTGAATTCATTGAATGTCGCAAACCTTCTGGACCCCGTCCTGTGGAGTTGGTGGACGTCAGAGGCATTATCCATTTCACGGCCACCAGAAGGACGATGCAAGAGATCATTGACAAGCATCGAACTTCTGGACACTATGATGATCCTGCCTATGACTTTGAGGGTTGGATTGCCAATACCCTGCCTAACGCCAAGCCAGGTCTAATAAACGCCCACATGTACCGTCCTTACCAGATTTGGCCCAGGGTAAGAAAATGGACGAAATACGAGATTGATGACATCCCTGAGTCAATCCATCCATACATCGACACTCAGAACATCGATGGCTGACGTTACCAGAGCTCTTAGTCCAGTAGTAGTTGAGAGTGCAATTCTCAACTACTTAAAACGTCAAACAGACTGGACAGGTTATCACCAGATGATTTATAGGGTGTCAAAAGGCTTGCGTCCATACACATACAAGAATGACGGCACTAAAAAGGCAGTTTTTCAGTGTTGTTCAGATTTGCTTAAAAACAAAGTTATCTTCAGACGCAAGGCCCGAATAGGCCCAAGAAGTTGCTGCAGAAAGGGTGATTACAAGCTGCCTGATCAAGTAAGACTAAGCGCAGTTTACTTGCCGAGTTCTTGTCATAATGGAAAAGTCTTTGAAATTCTGCAACCCACGCTGGCTCGTAATGACTATGGCGAAGCCAGTGCTTTGGCCACGATGCGATCAAGAAACGTGGTCACTCACTCCGCCTAACAGGTACATCATCAATGGGGAATACTCTGACAAGTTCTCCGCTGACCAAATCGAAGAAGTCTCTGACCTAAAAGGCAGCGCCTACTACAAGCCCTTCCTGGGGCTCTTGAATCTCACTAATGCCAAGATCCTTGTTGAGCGTCACCGAAGTCGTGGCATTGGTGATCTTCTATTTATGTCTGGTCCGTTGTCCTACTTGTACCACATGTCAGGTGGTACAGCCAAATTTTACTTGAAGAGCCTGGTGGACCGTGGAACGATTCTCCACAACCACCCGGCCCTCCACATAAAGACTCCTCTTTATGGACCGACTCTCTATGACACACTGCCCTTGTATGACTACCACTGGTTTGTGGAGTCAGTGACAGAGTTCAACGAGGACCGGGAACAGCCCAACGTCTATGATGTGCTGTATCGTCAGTTAGGCTTTGACCCAAAAGCAATTGACCCAATCTACAAGAGACCATCTGTGGGTTTTGATGAGTCTGATGCACGGGGTCTGCATTCTTTCTTCCAAGCCATCTGGTCTGAAAAACAAATTGACTTGAGATCTGAGCCATACTATGTTGTGGCACCGTTCTCTCATGGCGTGCTTAGGACAGCGTCCTACACAATGTGGTTGAACCTCATCCAAGAGCTGTCCAATAAGCATCCTGTCGCTATCATTGGCTCACTAAGGCATGAGCTGCCTGACACTGACATGTCAGCCGGCGAGTTTGTTCAGCGACTCAGGGCCATGAGCCAGCAGTCATCCAAGATTATCAACCTCATCAGTGACATACCCCTGAGGTCAATCCTCAGTATCATTTCAAAATCGCGATGTGTGTTTAGCTTGGACTCGGCCCCTCTTTACATGGCCCAAGCTTGCAGGGTGCCAGCAATTTCAATTTGGGGACCTCACTCTCCACACGTCCGCATAGGCTATGACAAGGCCTACATGGACTTGGCAATCCACGAAACATCGGCCTGTCCAAACAGCCCTTGCTTTGCTTATTCAGGATTTCCAAAGACAAAGTGCCCCGAATTGGAAGCGCAGAAAATTTGTGCAGTTCTCGCTAATGTCAATGTCAATAGCATCATGGAAAAACTAAGTCTCGTAGAGTCATGAAAGACCACACACTTCCTGAATTAGGGACAATTGACCTGGGGTCAGAGTTCAGTTTGAACTTGGACACCTTTCTAAAACACCCCTATGAGGAGATCGGTGAGGCAGCAGTTGAACTGCCAGCCATCATCGAGTGGACAAACCAGCAACTACAGTGGATAATTGAACAAAAAGGAGTTAAAAAACAAGAGGTTAAGACAGTTAGGGCGAGGGCCTTTGTTCAGCTTAAAAATGGAGGAGCCCAGGAGCAGATTCCAGGTAAAGTTTCTGAACAAGCCATCGAGCAACTAATTGAGCTAGATCCTGAAGTCATCAGGGTCAATGAAGAACTTTCCAAAGTTTTGGGATGGTCTTCTAGGCTAAGCAACCTACTCTATGTTCTGCAAGCCAAATTAGACTTAGTAAGATCAACTGAATCGACACGTAGAAAACTAATAACAGGAAACGAAGATGAGCAATAAGTATAGTCCAGACAATTACGGCGATGACATCTTGAATGACATCGATAAAGAACGCAAGGCCATATCGGCCAAACGTGATGACAACAATGTGAAGCTTGATGCCGATGGTGACACCTGGCTTCTTAGGTTTTTGCCAGCACATTTAGGCATGGGCGATCGCAAGCGCTTCTACGCCCCAATCGCCCAGCATTGGGTGAACAAGCGCCCGCACTTCTGCGCTCGTGTTACACCTCCGGAGTGTGGTGGCGATCCAGATGCTCCCTGTGGTCTCTGTGATCTGTCTGAAGAGATCCGTTCGTCGTACGAGAACACCAATCGAGATCTCTCCTCGTTTGGTTACAAGGCCGGAGCCAGCAAGCAGTGGCTTACATATGCTCTGGTTTGGTCAAAGGAAAACAAAGGACAGGAACCCTGGACGGCTGAAGGTGACGAGCGTTGGCAGCCTTACCGTTTCTGGCTTAACAAGACTAACTTTGATGATCTGCTTGAATACTATCGTCGCTTCTTGCAGAAACGGCCAGACAACAAGTACAGCATTCTAGACCCAGAGATTGGCGTAGACTTTATTGTTAAGCGTGCCAACAACAAGATCTCCCTTCAGAAGGATGAGTCCCGCCCCATCTACGATGAAGGCTGGAATGAACAAGAAAAGGCCGATCTGCTGACTTACATTCTTGACAAGATCAAGATGCCTTCTTATCATGCCCTTGGTGCTGAAGAGATGGACGCTGCTTGTGCAAAACTTGAGGAGGCTTTCAGAAAGCTTGAGGCGTCAAGTGCTCGTCCTCGAACTCGCTCTCTTCGGTCCTCATCTTCTGTGGATGAGAACGAAGAACAGCCTCGAGTTTCTCGACCGGCCGCCCCAGCTCCTCGTCCTGCTGTGGCTTCTCGACCACCCGCTCCGGCTCCTCGTCCTGCTGCCCCCGCTCCTCGCCCAGTGGCTCCAGTTGCAGCTCGCCCCTCACTTCCGCCCACGGCTCCTCGATCAGTGCCATCTGCTCGTACATCATTGCCACCTCGCCCAGCTCCGGTGCAAGAGGATGAGGATGACATTCCATTTGATGACATGCCCACAGCCTCTGTGGCTCCTGCTGCCCCTGTTCCCACGCCATCTAGTCGCTTGCGTCAAGCTGCTCGTCAGGTTGAACCACCGGCTCCAACTCGCTCGACAGCCACATCATCTGTTGATGAAGATGATGATGTGACTGACGAACAACACGATCATGTTCCTCAAGCCAGTGCTGAAGGTATTGAGGACGCTCCCCCTACACCAGTGGAGCAAATCCAAACTAGCTCAACTCGTCCAGTTTCACGCATGTCTGCCAAGCTCCGTAGTGCCATTAGCCGTACCCAATAATGAAAAAGCCTTCCGTTCCACAGGCCAAGGTTTCACAGCCACAAGTCAAAGACAAGGTCTTAGCTGCCTTACAAAAGCTAACTTCTGACAAGAAAGGAGATCCACTGGCTGAGTTCAGTCGAATGTCCTCATCAATCCTGTCAGACGTCAGCCACGTGCTGATGATCGGCAACAAGGTCTATGACTCTATCACTGGAGCATTACCATTTGGTCGTATCATTGAAGTCTACGGTATTGACGCATCTGGCAAGACAGCCTTGGCCAAAAAAGCTGGCATTGGTGCTCAGCTGAAAAACATCTACAAGCGAGTAGTCACGTTTGGATCTGATAGTGTCAAGCGTACCACATATGAGAAACTTGACCCAGACAAGATTGACACCCATGTCTTGTACATTGACAACGAGCAGTCATTCTCTGATGACAACTCGCTAACCATTGAAGGCATCAAGGCTGACTTCATTCTTGGCCGTTGTGACACCATTGGCCAGATATTTGACGCAGTTGAACGTGTTGTCAAGGTAGTTGAGGAGAGCTCCAAGGACAGTGATCGTGAGCAGTTCATCCTTGTAGTCATTGACACAATTGCTTCAACATCCACTGATGGAGAGCTTACCCAGGAATGGGGTGCACAAGACTTCTCACGCCATGCCAAGGAACTTCGTGGGGCTTTCCGGCGAATGTCCAGAGCGATCAACAAGCACAATGTGTGCTTGCTTTGTATCAACCAAGTATCTGATTCTTTCGCCCAAAAAGCTAAGAAGAATCCTAATGCTTTGCCAGACGAAAATGACTATGCTACCTTTGGTGGCAGAGCTTTAAAGTTCTACGCTTCCCAACGAATCTTCGTACAGAAGGTGCCAAAGAAGTTCAAGTTACATCCAGACAACAAGTTGGAAGATGGCTTGTTGATCGAGATGAAGACGGTTAAGAATCGAGTCAAGAAGCCACTCAGAAAGGGTCGAATGGTTCTTCTGTTTGGTGATGAAGACAGTGCTGGAGGTGGATTCAGTGAGTTGTACTCCATGCTCGAGACATTCCTTATGCTTGACATGGCCAAAGATGAATCAGGGACCATCTCTTTCCGGTTCCAAGCCAATGGTGTGACTCCATCTACCTTTGAGTCCAAGCGGGCCAACCCATCAATTGACGCAAGAATTGAGTGGCCTGGCTTTTACAACGCCCATAAGGTTGACTTTGATGCCTTGTGGGCTGCGACTGAGAAGAAGATATTCTCGTCTGAATCTCACGTCGATTTGCTTGCTGACGATGATGACGATGACGAGATATTTGGTAAGAAAAAGAAATCTGATGATGAGGACCTGATCTAATGCCTACAGAATACGAACAGAACAACGAGCTAGATGAGCTTGTTCAACGAGTGCTAAATGAGCCTGATTTCTCAGCTCTGGTAACTCATGAAGTAGCGATCACATCTTGCCTAAAAATCAAGATGAATGAGGACAGCGAGTATGTCGCAAGCAAAGGTGACACTGCGCAGCTGAAGAAGGTGGGTGCACCTTTTAACGCTTTTATCGACAAGAACTACATCATAGTTTTTGATGCTTATGCTTGGCACAACTTCCCTAATCGGCGCGAAGCAGTCATCCACAAGGCGTTGATGCGCATCTCAGTAAGGCTGACAGATAGTGGCGACGTGAAGTTTGGCAACCGATCACCTGACGTTCAAGAGTTCACTGCCACTCTGAGACGCTATGGCACATACAATGATGAGTTGACAGCCCTAGTTCAAGCAGCTGAGGATCTTGGTCGAATGCTGACTAACCCTTAAAAACTGTTTACACTCAATACGAGGTAGGTTAAGGTATCACTGAAATTAGACTATATGGAAAACAAAAGTTTGACATTTGCACAAATCGCCAAGACTGAGGAAATCATCCAGAATGCGGATGAACTCAAAGGTAAGTTCGACCCCAATGACACGGTGGAAGTACAGAAGCGTGGTAGCAAGGATCCTGTAAAGGTTCTGAGCCTTGCTGCAGCGACTGCACTCAAGATCAAAGAGCGCTCGCCACTTAAGGCAGAAGTTCTATACGCGCCACTCAAGTCTGAGGTTCTAGAGATCGCTCTGTCCATCCTAAAAGGAGGAACAGAAGAGCAAGCAGTCACTGCTGTCATTGACGACAAGGACGATGATGAGGTCGCTCAGGTTCCTGCGCCCACTAAGCCAAACACCTCAACGCCTGTTGGGACTGTTGAGCACTCCGAGATATCCCGAAAGATTGCCTCTGATCTCGGGATTGACTTGGCTACTGTTGAGAAGATCACAGGTGCATTCGTGTCACAAGTTTCTGGCAGCTTTGTGCTGGGACTGGTTGCGCTGGCCAACAGCCTGCACTTTATCGCAGCTTCACACGACAAGATGCCAGGTAGTGAGGCTCGTGTCAAGGCCATTGATGACATCCGCCGTCAGTATGTTGAAGCAGGAACGTTGACTTCTCGAAAGTCGCGTTCTTAGTAGCATGCCGAGAATTGCTAAAGAAAGTCGCACAAAAGACGAGCACATTTTTCCAGAGACCAAGATTAGGCCACTCGTGCTTAACTGGAAGAGGCTAATTGAAGAGGAAAGACCGGTGGAAGCTATGGACCTTCTTGAGGTTATCATAGTGGATTCCACAGAGATGTTCAAGCGACTTGCTCAGCATGAAAAATTCCATCATACAGTACCACTAGACTCTTTAGTGGTAGCAGCCCAGGAAAAAGTTCCAAAGTGGCTTATCAAGTGGGACCCCGCTAAGGGGTCCCTTTTTTCTTGGCTGTCCACCTGCGCAAAGAACGTCTTCAGATCCGAGCTAGTAAAGACCACAACATTTACTAAGCGTCATCACTGCACAGACGATGATGCGGCACTAGAACGACTTTCTGGGTTTACAGATGACGGTCAGGATGCCAAGGATAAGGCAGAGGCTGTAATGTCCAAGCTGCATGGGATAACTTGTCCGTGGGCTTCGATTGAAATGCGGTCTGCGATACGGTTTATCATTGAGTGTGTTATGGAAGACGACCACAGAAAGCAAGAATGCATACGAGGTGCTGCTTTTGCCTGGGGTCTCAGCATGGAAACTACCAAGTTTCTTTACATCTGGGCCACGACTGAAATGAGGAATGAACTATATGACGACAAGTTCATGCGCTTTACGGACCAGGATGCTTTTAGAGCTGCGTATAGAAACACGCCCTATCCACAAATGGTGGACATCATAGGTTGGGACCGTTTCCAAAAGTGGTGCGCTGTTCATGGTGGGATGAGATTAAGACCGCCCACTATTGCTGATCTGGCAAGAATCAAGCAACAAGCCAAGATTTACCTTGAAATAGAGCAGTCGGATAAGGACCCAGAATCCATAATGAAGATTGCCAGACGGTACAACAAGACGGACAAGTCAGCCACAGACATCTATATGAACATGGTTGATACCATGGATCCAGCCTTAAACGGAGACTACCCAGTATATGATGATTACCCAGCCCCCAGCAGCCACGATGAAGATGAAATCACCTGAACTTACAGATTACAAACAATTAGACAGGGCCACACGCCTCCACTGCGTGCATCCCAACGACTTCCACAACCGACCCACTGTATTTGATGAGATAGTCACTGACACTGAGCATCTCATTCAAAATGTCATACGTCCATACATAGATCCGGGTTGTGTGAATCTCACTGAAGAGGAACTTAAAGGCGAGTGCCGACACAAAATTGCGCGTCTGTTGCACGACAACAAAGACACCCTTATCTCGAATCGCTATGAGTTTTTTAAGTATCTCAAGACGGCCCTGAACAACCATGTCAAGGGGCAAGTGCAGCGAAACCGTTTCACATTAAAGAGAACCGGAATTCGTCCCCCGGAGAAAGGTGATTTCCTGGCTGAACACCACAAGCCCATAGAGATCTCCATTGATGATCCAGAATCACGCATTCAAGTGCCAGAAGACAACGACTTCGACACCTACAGTGAACTACTGGACGATTGGTCCTCAGTCTTGACTCCACTGGAGGTCTTGGTAATGAACCAAGCCGTTACACCCAACGCCATGGCTGTCCTATACGCAAAGATGGACATGTGGGGTGACTTTGTACGTAGTGGCCGCAATTCTAATCTCAAGGTCAGCAATGTTCACTTAGCCATTGGCTTGGGCATGGGAATTGAACAGTTCTTACTAATCAGGAAACAACTTCAAGCTAAGTTGAAAGCAATTATGTCATCTCAAATAGACGATTATTCATGGAATGCTTCTGTAGCATTCTTGTCAAAAATCTACGCCGTTGAAGTCCCACGAAGCACTGACAAGACAGTCGTTCGTCGTCTCTTTAGCTTGGCTTCACGCAGCATGCTTCCAAAGCTAAGTGATGAGGTACGCCACCATCTTTCAGTTGTTGGGGCCCGTATTCCTGTTGATCAAGGCAACCTGGCTCTTAGTTGCTTTGGCATCATGTATGAGGACCAGAATGCGAAGTGTATGGGCTGTGGAATTAAGTCGGCCTGCGTCGTAGAAACTCGCTCTCTGGGTTTAGACAAGATCACCCCTCACCCATCAATCCTCGGTCGCTCAGTTCGAACTCCAGCTGTTAATGTGGACTTGCCTGAGTTTGGAACACAAGCTAATCCACGGGCCATGCCGGCTATTCCAATGGATGAAGGTGTAAACGAACGTAGTATTGAGATTGTCAACTTCCTCAACACCAATTTTAAACGCGCTGAGCAAGCAAAGAAAGATGACTCCCAAGAGAAGATCATCTCATATGCTCTTAAGCATGGCAGCAAGTCACCTATCTTGTGGTTGGGTAAGAGCTCAGAAGACGGTGAACTCTCCCTTCGTTTTACTCGTCCGTCCAAAGACCTTAAAAACAAGCTTGTCCAAGTGGCCAATGGTTTCTACTTGGACAAGAACAGTTCGGTTAAAGAAGCTATGAAGCTGATTGAAGCCTTGGCCAACGAAAAGACCCAAACTGATGAAAACTAACAGTCCTCTAGATCTGCCACGAGAACCAGAAAGCCAGTTTGATTTTCTGGTTATGCTTGGTTTTCTAAGGTGGTTTGACGCACCATTCATCATTGGCATGATACTGGCTCCCATCATTCTTGTGGTAGTTGGTTTGTGGAAGCCAGACGCTCTTACTAACACGCTGCTCGTGGCCATCCTATTCTATCTGATGTGGGTGTGTATCTTGGTTTTTCGTTGCATGCACTTCATTATCAAGAGCATTGGCGAAATCAAGAATGTTGGATTTGAGGCCGCACGAATGGCCGCGAGTTATTTATCTGGCGGCAAGTCATGAAGATGGATCCAAAGGAGATTCAAAGAGTCTTGAATGTATTGGGCTACAAAGTGCCCAATACAGGAGTCATAGACCCACGAACAATTGGTCAGTTAAGACGTTTTCAAATTGACAACTCAATAAATCCTTCAGGAAAGGTTGATCAGAATACTCTACAGAGGCTCGTCTCTAGATCAGCTGGAAAAATTAAAGCAGACAATACAGAACCTAAAGTCGAACCAGGCATGTTAATTGACAATGTAATCACTTACCCGTATGAGCCACCCAAGGCAAAAATGCTATGTGTCATTGTTGTGGCCACTGATGAGTCTGAGGACACCATAAACCAGTGCATCTTAAGGTTGGATGGTTTTTTGGCTGGAAAGCCTTGGAGCCTGAAAGTAGTTCACCGAGACCATGTTAGCATAGTCTCAAATTCGGCCAAAGAAGTGGTGTCTGTGCCCTACTCAACCTTGTGGTGTACAGGTGTGAATGAAGCCTTGAGACAGTGTCGTCTTGGCAACAACATCTCGACTATATACCCCATAATGGCCAAGGACAGTGTCAATCGTGACCTGTTCTCAAAGGTGGTGCCGCTTATGGAGACAAACAACTACCTGCTTGTTGTTTGTGACTGGTATTGCACGTTGTCAATGTCAACTCAAGTTGTCAGAAAAGATAGCCCACTCTGGGAGAAATCACCCATGGGCAGCGTGCTGTTTGACGTGAGTTTGTTGCCGCCTGTGTCAATGAACACCACGCCTTTTCTTGAACACAACCCTGACCATGCCACTTGGATGAACTGGGTGCTTTGTGGCATAAAGGTTACGCCAATAAACTGGACAGTTTGCGCAATATCACGGTTGAAAGTTGAAGAGTCCAGCTGGAGTCAATTACGGTCTCAGTGGTTCTCAACTTGGAGAAAGCCAAAAATTTCAGCCCTGATGATCACAGGAAAAAATCCTGAGAGGTACCCACTTGCCAGAGTTTCATTGGATTGCTTTTTTGACCAGACTTGGCCCAACAAGGAGATGGTGATCATCAACCATGGCACGGAGAAAGTATGCTCTGGGGTTGACCCACGAGTGAAAGAAGTCTTCGTTGAAAAGGGTCCTGGAGTAACTCTGGGAGACATGCGAAATTGGTCCATTGAAAATTCTACAGGCGACTGGTGCATGACTTGGGACGATGATGATTGGCACCATCCCACCAGAATGCAAAATCAAATGGCCCATTCCAGAGAGAGGCACATCACCACTTACATGTGGCAAGTGAGGTGTGCCTTGACCAATAACTGTGCGTTCTATGACAAGATGCCTACAGGCCAGCAAATGTCAGTGATGTATGAGAGGTCGACACCCGCTCGCTATCTTTCTCTAGAGGTCAGAGAAGACACAAAATTCATGGAGTGGTTTTCTGGCAAGGTAGTGTGCATTGACAACCATGTTGGTAATGTGGGCTGTGATCCAACGCAGTATGTTCGCTTCTACCATGGAAGAAACATTTGGGACTTTGGTCACATGATGAACGGCTCAGACGCTCAATACAAACCGGCCCAAGATCAAATTGACTTGACACCCTACCACAGCGAGTTGCTTAACAACATCATACACAAATTTAGGAATGAAACGGGGTTTAGCGTGTCGCTAACACATCCTGGACCACCCAAGTGATGCTAGTTGTATCATGCACCTCAGGTCTGTGCAATAGGATCCATGCGATCTTAGGCAGCAAGATTCTGGCTCATAAACTGGGCCGGGATTTTAGTGTTTATTGGCCTAGAAATGGCGAGTTAGACCTTAGCTTTCAAGCCTTATTTGAATCAGATACCAAGCTGATCTCACAGAAGGATTTGCTACGCAGGACAGCTTACCCTGGTTGCACACTAAAAGTTTATAACGCAAACACAGTGGGTCCTCGTGAGTATGAAAACGTGGGTCAAGATGACACAGATGAGACAATACTCATAAAACCATGGACATCTCCCCTGATGAAGGGCCAGACTCACGATCTTGACCAAAATAAGGCACTGTCAAAAACTCTTCAGAGTCTACCATTTAGAAAAAGTTTGGTGAGCAAAGCCACGCCAGAAAAATACCAAAGCTATGTGGGTGTGCACATCCGGTATGGTGACTACAGAAAATCTGGCATCAATCACACAGAGTGTTTTAGCCAGTCTTCAGTGGAATCCTTTGAGATATCGATGGAGGCCATAAGGGTGGCCTTTCCTGAGGTGCGTTTCTATGTAAGCTGTCCAAACCCTGATATCAAGAGAAGACTAGCGTCCAGGTTTAACGTGGAGTACAGGGACATTGACCCCACACGGTCTCCTCAAGGAATTAAAGACGCGGTGGTAGACCTGATCAATTTAAGTGGGTGTGTATTTTGCCTTGGTTCGTACCAGAGTCAGTTCAGTCAGTTCCTAAGCTTGATGTCAAACAAGATCATAGGCATGGTGTGTGACAACCCACATGTGGCTTATGGCACCTGTGGCATGTCTAGTTCGTTGGAGGATTTCCCAAAGTGGGTTGAGAAATACTCAAACGCTGGTATGGCCCAGCAAGAAGTCAGTTTCGACACCCACGTCTGTCATTGAATCCGTAAATCGGTTTCTAATCAGGGAGAATCCCAGGTATGGGCTAGTAAAGGGATACCTCTTGGATTTCTCCCTCATCATTGATCCAGCCACATGGTCTAACATGGGTTTCTCTTGAGTGGATATTGTAGAGTTTACCACCTGATGTTTTAACACTGGGATCTGTGGTTCGATGTCCAAACAATACTGGTGTATTCCCATGATGCTCTGGTGTCCAGCATACCTAGCTCTGACAGTGTAGTCACAGTGTTCTTCACCAAATCGTCCGAACTGAGGATCAAAGTAACCGATACTTTCTACCAGGTTTCGAGTGATAGACATCACCATGCCTGTCATTCTAGACAGCTTCTTGAGTGGCACTCCTCGGTATGTCACAGGCGTGCATTTGTACTGTGGGCTAGTAAAGTCACAGAAGCAAAAAAGTCCAATGTTTGTGGCCCAATGCGCTGAGCTATATGCAAGGCTAGCATCGCCCAAGAACTCAACGTCGTCATTACACAACAACAGATGATCTGCAGTTGTTTCTTCCATAAACCACTTCAGCGCTCTGTTGCTATTTCCAGAAACGCCTAGGTTGTCAGTTCCAAGAAAAGCTTTGATGCCACCACCCAAGTGGTTTTCTGTGGCTAATAGGTCTGGACGAGGTACTTTCTTCGTGGTGGATGTGAGCCACTGACGCGTGCCATCACTTTGGCCACAGTCCTCAAAGACAGCAATGTCTTCCACTCGATTGTGTGTCATCACACTCGCCAAAACTTTCTTAAGAGTTTGAAGACGGTTGTAAGTTAAAATGGCCACTGCAGTCATGGGGTGAAGAACTTGTATCTAGATTGAATGGCAAACCAGTCTCCAACAGTTGAACCACTGCCTGTTCAACCATCTAGACCACTGACAATAGTCTTAAAACGTGAACCCTATTTGGAGTGGTTTGTGTTGCACGTGGATGATGGCTCATCTGAAGAGTTAGACCCAGAAGATGCCCGTAGCTGGTTTAAGATGCGTGGAGCCAACATGGAAGCAGTTGAAAAAGCTCTAGACTACTGCTGGAACTTTTACAATGCCACCATTGTGATAAAGAATCCAAAAACACCACCCAGGTCAACTCTTGAGCCCACAGTCTAGTTGTCCGAAAGGGTACATTGATGTTCAATCATTTTCGCGCTAGTTGGCGTAAAACGTATGATTCATCGTTTACACCCCAACTGTTATACCGTGGCAAAGCAATACCTTGTCGATTCGTGTGATTTTATTATTGACAGATCTAAGGGTCTAGTCAATGAGGATCACGGCAGTGGCTTCAAGGCCACTAAAGCTGTTGGACGCCTTGGTTTCTGTGATGAAGTCAACGGCAATCGCCGCATCTACACTCGCAAAGTGTGGGAGGCCAATTTCAGAGATGGAAGTCTTCTTCGCAAGCGTCTCGCTGAGAATAAGACTTTTGGCCTGTTGGAACACCCAGCTGATGGTCAAGTATCACTGCTGAGCCCAATAAGCCACATCGTTACCAACGCTCTGCTCAACGAAGACGGTTCCATATCAGGTGAATTGGTCTTCCTTGACACAGCTGAGGGTCGCAAGATGCAGGCTCTTATCGCTGCAGGCTACAACCCAACGGTTTCAAGCCGAGGTTACGGAAGCCTTGTTAAGAATTCAGAAGGCATTGACGTAGTCCAAGATGACTACATTTGTGAAGGCTGGGACGTTGTAATGACTCCCAGCTTTTCTAATGCCATCGTTCAGCCTGTGGGCGAATCAAAGAAGATTTCGAAGCTGCCATCCACTTCTGTGGTTGAAAGCTCGATTGACGGAGCCAAAACTCCAGTAGCTAAACAAACACCAAAAAATACCATGGACGCGAATCAAATTCGTCAGTCATTGCAGTCATTCGCGGGCCTGGAGGTCAGCAAACTGACTCCACAACGGTACGCCGAAGGCATGCGGCATATGGAAGGTCTCCATCAGCATGTTGAAACTTGGTGCAGTGAGGATACAGCTAATCGTCGTTGGGACGGAACACGTCTCCACGAAGAGATTACGGCCATCCAGAATACCTGGAGCTCGGCTATTGCTGCACCCACTGCCCAAGTTGAGCGTCTCAGTGTGGAGAAGCAGAAGCTGCTTTCAGTCACCGAGAAGATCGTTCAAACCGGCGTGGCCTTGAAGAACAAACTCAAGGAATCGCTTGATGCCAACACCAAGTTGATGGACATCAATCAACGCAACCTTGCCCGCGGTCGCGCTTGGAAGGAATTTGCTGAAGGCGTTCAAGCTGATCAAGGCACATTGAACGAGAAGTACGATGTGGCCACCACCGCGCTAGAGATTCTGGCGAAGCGGTACAAGGCCCTTCAAGCCGAGAGCACCGACTCTGTCGTTCGCCTCGGTCGCCGAGTTCTCGAACTTGAGTTTGCTGATAAGCTCAAGACCGACACTGCATTTGCTGCTAAGCTCAAGGAAGCCAAGACTCCAGAGGCTCTTGCCTCTGTACGTGAGTCTATCCAAACCAATAAGGTTGGACCTAAGGCTGCAGCGACTGGGGCCCCTAAGGCTTCAGCAACGAATGTCCCTCCGACGAATGAGTCTAAGGAGAAAGCGGAAATCACGGCCACTCTTACTGAGGCCAAGGTTTCTACTTCAACCCCAGTCACTGAGTCGAAGGACACGGGCAAGCTCGGCACTATCGTTGTGCCGGTTGGCAATCCCCGTAACATCAGTGAGAGTATTGCCATTGCTCGTCGTCTCTCGACTTCGAGTTCACAACAATAACATAAAGTAAAAACATATGGTCATCATTGCACCGAGCGGCCGCCCAGAGCTGGCCACAGAGGGTGGAGGCGTAACACGCTTCACCGAAATCTATGAGTGGGGCAAGCGCCTAGCCGACACTGACGTGGGAGTATCCGAAGGGTCTGATCGTGGACTCTGGGAAGCTCTTGGCTGGAAGCAGTTCGTCTCGCACATGCCGGAATACAAGCGGCCCATCGCCGCTATCATGCTCGAAAACTGCCGTCGTAAGTTCGGTCGCCTCGATGAGGTTACCCGTACTTCCAACCTCGGCACTTTCGACAAGTGGATCTTCCCAGTCATCTCCAACATGGCTGAGAACGATGTCATCGACCAGCTCGTCGCCCTTCAGCCTATGGCTGGTCCGGTGTCGCAGATTGTCTATCTTGACATCATCACTGGCCGTCGTAAGGGTCAGACTCCTAAGGGTGCTCCGATGTGGCGCGCTCTTGGTGGTGCTGTTGACCGTGACGATGATGGTTCTGAGCTCGTTTCCAACGAGTCTGGTTCACTTGTGGGTGGTGCTTCCACCTTGGAGTGGACTCCTCTCCGCCCGGGTACGCTGCAACTCACCATTGGTTCAGACACGACCACTGATGACGGCAACGGTGCTTTGATCGCTTCTGGCACAATCAGCGGTGGCACGATCAACTACGTCTCTGGTGTTCTCACTGTCACCGGCGTTTCCGCCACTTCTTCGTACACGGTCACCTACCAGTTCAACTCGGAAGGTAACCAGTCGATCATGGACTACGAGGTCAAGATCAGCTCCACCCCTGTGACTGCACAGGTGATGAAGCTGAAGGCCGTGTGGTCCGAGGAAGCTGATCAGAACCTCTCCGCGATGTACAACATCCGCGCTGAGTCCATTCTGCTCAACGCTATCACCAACGCCCTTCAGTACCAAAAGCATCGTCAGGTTGTATTCGATCTGCGTGCCCGTGCTGATGCTGGTTTCGTTACCTGGGATGCTACGCCTCCCTCGAGCGTCAACTACCAGACCCACAAGTACTCGTTCATTGATGCCATGGAGACTGCCTCCAACTTCATCTTTGGTTCGACGAACATGGTTGCTGGTAACTGGGCGCTGCTCGGCCTTCAGGCTGCCACCGTTGTTGCCACGCTGCCGCACTTCGTGCCGCGTAACAACCGCGTTGAGATGCAGGGCATCACCTACATCGGTGACCTGGGTAACAAGAAGATCTTCGCTGATCCTCACTATCCGACCAACGAGTTCCTCGTTGGCCATAAGGGTGACCAGTTCCTCCGTACAGGCTACGTCCTGGCTGAGTACCAGAAGCTCTATACCACTCCGGACATCATGCTTCCGGACTTCCTCCATCAACGGGGCTTCGCGACCAGCTTCGCTAAGAAGATGATCAACTCGAAGTTCTACGCCCGTGGCATTGTACAGAATGCTCCGAGCTCCTTCGGTCCAGTCATCGGCTAAGCTAGCTGATTAAGCAAAACCCACCTGGAGAAATCCAGGTGGGTTTTTTCATGCACGAATGACTTTTGTGGCTTTGATTGTATAGTCAATGGTTCCACATTTACGTGTGTAGGGTACCACCTTTCCAAGCAGATACACTTTCTTGCCTCCAATGATTGGTTCAGCCAGTGACCACTTTTTGTTAAAATAGACCCACACGTGTTCAGCCAGCACAACTTTTTTTCCAAACAGCCTTACGTCATTTAGCATCAAGCTTTTTGTTGAGACGCCAACAAAACCTCGATGGCTGATGGTGGCTGAAAAGAGAATCTTTTCAGGAAAGTTACAGAGCATTGACAGCAACCGAGTGGTATTTTTCTCATAGAACTCTTTGAAATTTGAAGGGTTATCCATCAGCACCACTTGATAGTCGTCGTAAGATTGGAAGTATTCCAAAATAGATGTTCCTTGCAAGTAATTTTTAACCTGACAAAAATGGTAGTTAAAATCCACGTAGTCATTAAATCGGTCCAAAATCATGGCCTTACGTTTCTTTCGATCGAATAAGTCCAAATGATCAGTTCTAAGCCATGGAAGCCAGTTAAGACTTCTGACCAAGGTGGTCCAGATCTTTTTGTGTTTTGTCCAATAAACCTCCTTAACCTGTAGGTCAACCTTGTTTTTCTTACTTTCTGTGATCTGGTGAATCGATGTCACCAAGTTATGTCCATATGAGAAATTCATATGAGATGAGTGTACACACCCACCCAAAGGTTGTAAACATCTTTCATGGAAACCATCAAGAAGAAAGTTAAAGCAAAGAAGTTAGTGGAGTGTGGCGATCTTCACCAGATGACTGAACACGCATGGGACGTGGTTCATGCGCATTGCTCAGGAGAATTTTACGACAGCTGGGAGTCCATTGCCAGAGCCTCTGTGGACGTGATTTCTGAGGAGTTTTTCTTCAGAAATTATCTCTGGTGTGTCTATGTTAGTGGCTTCTCAGCCAAGGCTGTCACGGCCAATTATGACAAGCTTTTGGTTGCTCACAACCTGGTTGATGAGTGTGGAAAGTTTGTCCCGTCTGAGAAAGCCAGTCCACCAGACAAGGACCAAGTCTTCAAAATCTGGCGCAACCACGCCAAATTCAACGCCCTATTCAAGACCCGAAAGGAGGCCACAGAAGGTTGGGTGCCGTTTAGAAAACGCTATCTGGACGCCCGAGACCCGCTGGCCATACAAAACATCGCCTTTATGGGTCCAGCGCTCTCCATGCACCTTGCACGCAACTTGGGAGCAGTCCAACTTGTTAAGCCAGACGTGCACTTGGTTCGCTTGGCCAAGAATTTTGGATTTTACACCGCCAATGATCTTTGTGTGGGAGCCAGGGAGTCATGTCTTCGTATGGCGGACTGGCCACTGGGAAAAGTAGATTTGCTGCTCTGGTATGCTGCTGCGACGATACGTAGTTAGTGTGTGACGACAGCAGCTGCAGAAGCACAAGCCCTAGCCAATGGGTTGGCTCAATCAAGCAAGTCCATAGCTGACAGCTCAAAAGCTACCAGCCAATATTTTGACTCATTTGTCAAGCGCCTCAAGGAGGTTGACAATACGTTCAATCGTGGCGCATTTTCTCAGACTCTCAAGGCCATCACAGGCAACTCCAGAAGTGCGGAAGATTCCAGCAGGTCTATCTCAAGGTTGGCTAACGACTACCGTCAGCTTCAGGCCTCAGTAACGGGTCTGCTGCCAAGTGCAATTACCGTCATTAAGGATGCGCTCAATTCAAGCAAATTTGTCGGCACACCCCAAGCCATAAAACAGATCACGGATGAGTTGACAAAACTCAATGCCGTAGCTGGTCAGTCGGATCTTTCAGCGAGTGTATCACAGTCCCTAAAACTCAAGAATCAGATCACTGCCACTCTGGCTGACACCAAACAAGACGGCGGTGACACAGCTGGCCAGAAGATCAAGAACATCTCATCAGGTGTTCTGAGAAATTTTGAGGGTTATCAGGCTGGTCTAAAGGGGTTGGGCGTCACTATAAGTAGTGAGGCAACAGCCATAGCGGCTAACATTCGTACGGTGGCCGATGCGATTAAGACCACCCAGTCGGGTGATGTTGAAAATCTCCGCCAAATGGTGCTCAACCTTAGTGCTCTACAGGAGAGCTTTCAGGCTGAGATGGATAAGAGCAAGACAGTGGTTACTCAGTTTACTAGCCAGGCGGATCTGGTGGCTGCAAGTCTTCAGAATATCCGTGATGCTGATCCATCAGGCGTCCTAGCATCCACGGTGTCCTCATATGAGGATCTAGTGAATCTTGCTCGTGATAAGTCCAAACAGCTGTTGGCCAGTGTGGCTGAGGACCGCTTTAAGCAACTGCGTGATGTCAGTTTCAAAATTGTAGATGAACTCAAAGATTCACTCTTTGGAGAGATCTACAAGTTGACCACAGCCCAGCTGGATGCCATGCAAAAGGGCCTCGAAACGTTTGCCAGCAACGTTGGCACTCGCAGCATGCTTTTGGCCCAGGGGTTGAAAGCATCGTTTCAGGGTGGTGGAACAGTTGCAACCACAGTGGAAGCCATGTCGGCTTTGGGACGCTTGAATTTCAAGGCAGGCACCGATGAGTTGACTCAGTCTGCCGCCATGGCTGTCAAGATGGCAGAGGCCCTTGGAGTCTCTGGTAGTAATGCGGCTCATTTGGTTTTCTACAGCCGACAAGCGGGTGTCAACCTTGTGGCCATGGGCGATACCTTGGCCACCATCCGTGAGAATACACGCCTGACTGCAGATGAGTTTGGCCGATTCACGAAGGAGCTAGGCGACGCCCTGATGATCATGGGCAACATCAGCAACTACGCTGAAGTCATCAAGAGCACCCTGAAAATCGATGATGCCTTGCGCCAATTTACAGGCCAGTCAGGTGACTACGTTAATTTCTTCAAGCAGATTTCTACGACCAGTGGTGGAATGCAGACGGCCATGGCCTTGGGAATGAATCCTGAGAATCTTGGAAATCAAGCTGAACAACAACGATTTATCTCCAGCCTTGGTGAGTATGTGGACAGACTTACCAAGAATCAGCCTCTGTTGCAGCAGATAGCTGTGCTTGAAGACCTATCCCAGCAGACTGGACTATCTGTCGTTGCACTGCGCAATCTTTCCAAGGCATCAGCCGAGCTAACTTCTCGAACTGAAGACAACCTAACACTCGATCAACGTTATGCCAATGAGGTGGCAAACCTGGGCAAGTCTGTGTCGTCGATCTCTGAGAGCCTTCAGAAGTTGTTGGCCGCAGGCATGTGGCCTTTTGTTACAGCCCTGTCCTACGCAGCTCAAGGTTTGGCTTTGCTGCTTGAAAAACTTAGAGCCATACCAGGTGTGTTCGAAACTTTGGCCTTTATGGGTGGTGTTGTGGTTGTGGGTGCCTTTGGCCTACTCATAAGCAGTCTTCGTCAGTTGGCCGTTTGGGCTCCAATTGCTACGGCTGGCCTGAGGGCCCTTATGGCCACAACAGTGGGGTCATCTGTTTCAGGTGTGGTGAGTACCGCTGCAGGTGGGGCTGGGGCTGGAGCTGCCACGGGCATGGGGGCCACATTGATGACTTTCCTGGTAAAACCACTAATCGCTATCTTTACTCCCATTGCCAAGGCTCTCGCCTTGCTCTTGACACCACTTGGCATTTTGGGCGTTGTATTGACAGGATTGGCCGCCTATTTTATAAAGAAGGACGTCGAGTTAATTCGTGACATAAACAAGCTAAATGATGACAACAGCGGAGCCAGAGCCCGCAATGCGGAACAAATTAGAAGTGATGTAGTTCGTCGCTCACGAGAGGCCCAAGGGGCCACCATAAGCACGGCTGGTGGACTGTCAGATTCTGACAGATTGGCCACTCTTTCAATCCAAGGTGCAGGTGGACGTGAAACAAATTTTGGTGACTTAATGACCAATCGTCAGAAGATGATTTCTGGCATGATGAGGGGCGAAGGTGGCACAGAGGCCATATCATCTGCACAAGCCGCTGAGTTTAAGAGTGAGTTAGCCCAACGTGATGTAGTCTACCTTAGAAATGCCATAGCAGCCAAACAAAGTGATCTAGTCACCGAGTCTCGACCACCAACAAAGGAGGAGACTGACCAACTACGGTTGCTCACTGACATGGTGAAGTACCTTGAGAAGCAGGTTGGCATTACTCAAGGTCAAGCTGACGATCTGCGTAAGAAGCAGGACGAGCGTGAACAGTTTGAACAAATCCAAAGAGTCCAAAAGTTCGGTGATTACTCCACACAATCTGCTTTTTAAGACACCCAATTTATGTCAGCACGAGCTCCACTACCCGTAAAACAGGGCTATAAAAGTCCGCCTATTAATACATCACGGCCAATGGACCGGCGTCCGTCTGTTCTTGGCCGGCTGGTGTCTTTGAGTTCCACCAATGATGGTGTGGCTGACTACCTTTCAAGCAACAGAAGTAATGAGGCTTCCTCATCCACTGTCATTGCATTTCCGTCAATGCCAGAAGTTGTTGAGTTGGCCCGTGAGGCTGAATATCGTCAGACTTCTGCACCATACACGCCAGACGGCATTCACCTATACAAGAAAACTAATCCACTCTCAATACCCATATCTTTTTCTCTACACTATCAGGACCCATTCTGCAGTCAAGGTGGCCTATCACTATTACTTATCGCAGCCAAGTTGCATTCCTTGATACTGCCTATCAACAACTCAGCCGATCGCTCCAATATTGGTGTGACCGTTGGCAACTACTACCCATCTGCTGCCACAGGGGTCACTGGTACAGGCAAGCCTCCAACCCCTTCTAAGGATGCGGCAGCACCACCAACTGGAGGTACTGAAGAGTCTATTGCTTTCAACAACAACTCTGGCCAGGCTTCTACAGTGTTTCCACCAGCCTGTCTACTGGACCTGATTTCAGTGGGTGACAGAAATGGAGCTCCTGGCATACGGTGCTATGGCTATGTCAGAAGTGTGAATGTGAAGCTGAAGGGCCCATGGATGAGAGGTGCCATAGAGTATGGTCCAGACGGAATCAGAAATGTTCCAACATCCGCTGATTTTTCCTTCGTATTCGTCCATGCCCCAGGTTTCTCGAACTACTTCGGTGGCACGGCTTCCTCACCGTTCCAGTTGAGTGGACTCAGCGCATTCGCCCAAGATGTACTTGGCAACCTGTACAACACAGTGCCACTAACTCAAGGACAACCTGAAACCAACCGGTACATTGGCATTGGCGAGAATCCAAATAATCTCAACCAGAATACCATAGCCAACCAGGGGATTTAGACCCAAGAGAAGGTGGTGACTCCTTCTTTACTCTTGGTGGCTCTTAGCACATGGTCGGCATAGTTTGACACTTCAGGGTGGTGATCCACGACGAATATCAGAATGCCGAGTCGTTGAGCAGTCTCTTTGAGATAGGAGAGAATGCATCGACGTACTTTTGGGTCCTGTGAGTTGACCACCTCATCGTACCAACGAAAACCAATCCGTGATGAAACACGGCCAACCTCAGTTATGGTCTCAGCCACGATAAGGTTAGTAAGGCCACTTTCGCCTTTGGAGTTTCCCGTCACTCTAGATGCACCTCTGGAATTCTTCACACGTATGTTCAGGCAGTTTTTCTCTGCTCCACTGGACAATTCTTTGGTTGTCTCATAGGAGATGCCCAGGGTGCCTCCAGACATCCTGTGTGACAGAGCCATGGATACTTGGTTGAGTGGATCCACAGACCTTGACAGCACCATGTTTGGTATTCCAGATGAATTGAAAGCACCAGACCAATACTCGACTACTTGGCAAAGTTGCTTATTCTCCTCGAGTTCAAGAGTGGTGACAGCCACTTTGTCCTCATATTCCACCAGGCTTGCATTCTTGGAGTCTAGAATGCCTTGTGCTTTGACCACACTCACATCAGAAGGCCCCTTGTTTAGAAGTGCAATTTGCACACTCAGATTGGTGCACTCACTTGCAGCCTTGTTGTCTAGCTTGTCCAAAGCGTCCAATTCGCTGGAAAATCCCCGGACTTGGTCTTTAACATTGAGCTGACGTTGTCTTTTCTGTTGTTCGTCAATCTCAGCTTGTTTGGCTTCCTCTCGTAGATTTACCTCCTCAATCTTGCTCCTGATCTCCTTAAGCTTTCCAACGGACTCTGTCACCTTGCCGGTGGCCTTCTCGATATCACTGTCTGAGGGTCCCTTGTCCCAAGGCTTTTTGCACGTGGGACACTCCTTTGGCTTTAGCTTGAGGCTTTTAAGGTCTAAGTCACTTCGGTAATGCTCGTTGCTTAACTGACTTTCAAGCTGGGTGAGGGGTTTCTTTTCGTGTGAGATGATGGCCTTCTCATTACGTAGGCGCATCTCTTCAATCTCCATGGCCTTGTTTTGATCAGCCAGGCTGTCCTCAATCTTCTTGATCTTAGCCTTGATCTCCTTACGACTGGTGGCTCTCTCTGTGATCTTGTCCTGCGTGTCCTTAAGCTTGGACTGGGCATCAGCCAGCTGTTTTTCCATGGCCTCTTTCTGACTTTCAAACGTGACACGCTCTCGTTCCAACGTTTCACCTGCCTTGATGATACCTTGTTTGGTGGTCTCAATCAACTCTAGCAAGGTTTCTCGAGATGAGGACTTGGCTGTAACATCACTTTTTAATTCTGTCAGAGTCTTCTTGGCTTTGTCATAGTATGTGGACCAGGACGGTTGACCCAGAGCAGACATCATCAATTCCACCGCTTGTGTCTGAGACAGGGAGCTAAAGTCTAATCGGTCACCATCCACGTAGACAGACCACAGGGCCACTTCTGGTGTGATGCCAAGCGTCTGGCTCAACTCATCTCGTGTCAAATCTACATGAGATCTGCTGATTAGCGTGTCTCCTAGGGTAAACCTTAGGCCCTCTCCAGTTTTTGACATCTCCTTGTACTTGTAGCCCATCTCAATGGTGAGATCCTTGTCTTGGAAGTTTCCTTCGACCCGCACAAGAGTGTTTCCTTTCTCGTTGGTGCTGTAGTGGCCGAGTGTGGCATAACGCCCACGAATTCCACAGACTGCAATGCATAGGGCCTCTCCAAGGCTAGTCTTTCCCGATCCTATGGACTCAAACTGGGTTGATTCATCCACTCCTGACACGAAAACTAATCCCTGGCTTGGAAACTCAATTTCCTGCTCACGGACTGTCATCCAATTTTTAAGGTAGATTTTCCGAAGCTTGAACTGTGACATCGTAGTTAGTATGATGTTGGGTAGAACACCATTGCTTGAGTCCGTTCCTTATGGGACTGTCTTTTTGACGGCCACCCAGAAACAATACATTGATGGCGGAAGTTTCTACGTTCCCATGACCATCGACAAGGCCATGGGTGCCTTTATAGAGGACTTGCAGTCCAGTGGAGTGTCAGTCACACATAAGCCAAAGGCCCTGGTTGATGAGCTCGTAAAGGCCCATGGGTTGGTTATTGTCTACAAGAGTTCATCCATGTCCCAACTCAGGCCGGATAAAAATGTTGTAAAATTAAATGGTACCGACTTCTGGTATGCAATCAATGGTATCGATGGTGATTTTACTTTTGACCAGGTAAAGTCCCTTATGGGTAGAGGAACTATAAAAGCGAGTACTGAGATAAAAGTCATGGATGCTGACTACCATGACTTGTGCAACTATACTCCAGCTTACAACATTTCCTCACTCAGGCCCCTGTTCTCAACGGCCACTCCTCCGGAGATTTCTAGCCCAGCAATAACGGTGGTTGCCCAATCACCCGATTTCGTCAACGCTGTGTTCGGTCAAATACAGCAGTATTTTGATGTTGAACCCCAAGACACCCTGCTCTACTGCCAAAACGTAGCCCAAGCCCTTTCAGATAAGGGTGTGGTTAAAACTTTCAAAGACATTGAAAAACAGCCTAAAGCATCAAAATGGGGCCGATGGGTCAAGCCGTAGAAATTATCTTTGCGAGGTCTTAAGCTTTTCTCAGCTTTTCAACCTCTCAGAGCCAAAGCGCGTCGTAAGGTCTAAGACTGTCAATGGCCCTCCACTTGACATACGGGCTTTTGATGACGCTCAGTACCACATTTTCAATTTTAAGTCAAACCCATCCACTACGGGTCTTCGTCATCATGGGTACATAAAGCTAAACAAGCCTAAGAGTTCTGAACCACTTACTGAGATTCCTTGTTTGGTTGATTGCACTTGTCAGGACTATCGATATCGTTGGGCTTGGACTAACAAGCAAAGAGGAGCTGGAAAAGTTGGACAAGGGTCCATAAATCAAGCTATCAACAGGGCTCCTCGTATTACGAACCCAACCAATCGTCCTGGGCTTTGTAAGCACATCCTGGCCCTTAAAGACTACCTTCAAGGGGTCATGTGGGACATTCCTATGACTGGCATAAAGACGCCAGACGATGTACTTTCCAGGTTGGTTTCATATGCCAACAAACGTTGGACAAACTTGCCTCAGCAGATGTCAGCTGCGAAGTCCAGAGACGCTCGTTTTGCAGCGGCCAAAGCGGCATCGAGAGCGGGTCAACCACAGCCCAATCCAGACGAGCTGCCCAACATACCCGCAACTGAGGAGCCCACAACACCTGGTTTGCCTCAACCTCCTGGGTCTGATCAGCCTGAAATGCCTGAAGATATTGAACAGGCCCAGAAAATTAAACCACCCACACTCAATCTTAAACCCGAAAAGGGACAATCCAACGAATCTATGAATCGAGTAATGGTAGATAGTTTGTGTACTATGAGATCTCTAACTGAAGAGCTTTTGGTCATTGGCCAACTAATCGAAGATGCTGAAGCGCAAACCCCTCCAACAGAGGGTGAGGCTGCTCACAGCAATGCTCTTGACTTGCTAAAGAGCATTGATGCCGGCATCAAGTCTATGAACACTGGCCTTCAGGCCCTGATGGCTGAAAAGCCGCAGGAAGAGGAGGCCCCTGTCGAGACTGAGATCAAGGCTGAAGACGAGGCTGGTAAGATCGGTGCAGAAGCGGGCGCCGAGGCTAACGACGTCAACAACCTTGAACAGGAACTTAAGAAGCTTGGAGTTCCACAACAATAATTCCACATGAATCCTGGAGAATACCCTCAACCGTTGGCTCGTGTAGCTCCGCTGAATTTTACAGCAGTCGGTGGCTATACTACGTTGCGTCTTCGTAATCTAGCGATTGGCACTCTGGCCCCAGAAGGCGTTAAGTCAACCCTCATTTTCCAAAATGTGGGTGACGCCAGTGTGACCCTTCAGCTAAAGGGAGTCGACAACGCTTATATTTCCAGTGGCACTCGAACCAACGTTGGTTCACCAGTCACACTTGTGCCAAGTGGCTTTAAGTCACTGGCATTCACTCCAACTCAGACGGTGTTGGAAGTGGCTTGTACCTCTGGCACAAGCACTGTGAGAGCTCAGATGGAAGCCTTGATTAACTGGGAAGTTATGGCCAGTGTCAACATCAATGAGACTGGCGGAGTTAACCAACTCTATCCTCCTTCGTTTGATATCAGTGCTGATCAACTTCCTTGGGCCTCTCTGTGAGAGATGACATTAACAAGTTGAATTTGCCTGCAGACGCCAAGCGTTATGCTCGCCGTAGCGGTCTCAAGCAGATGGGGCCGGCTGGAGTGGACCTCTTCTTGAAGGTCAACAAGCAGATCGTCAACCCCACGAATGATGGGGTTATGAAGTCAAATGACGTGTCAGCTAGCACATCTGGTAAACGTGGTCCTGTTCAACACCCAGGTCTTGCCGGTTCATCAATGCCAAAAGGTGGAAGAGGTCCACGACCTAATGTGACTAGTCGCATTCTAGGTCACAAATGATTGACAAGGGCCAGTTACAGGTTGATGGTACATTTCAAGTTCAGATCAGTCTCTATATTCAGTTCGATGGATATGAGACTGTTCCTGACTTGGTCCATGAACGCTCTGAGATAACGATGGCTATCAATCAGCCGGTTAGGCATCTTCATCAATTCTCTACTGTCAACTTGGACGTGGTGGACGTCCTTACAAAAAACTCAGTACTCCAGTCCGATCCAAAAGTCAGGATAAGAATTGGAGTCACTCAAGCTAGAGGTGTATTTTGGTTTCCATGGCAAGACCACCTTCTTTTCAATACAGACATTGTTCCACTTGGCAAGGGTTACTCGATTACGTTTGTCACGGCTGATTTCTTAGAAGCTTCCAAACGTCAGTACAAGACCAGATTCCACAGTGGTACAATACAGTCCATTGTGCAGAAGATTGCCACAGACAACGGCTTAAACTTCATGATTGAACCGACTGAAGGTTCATGGTCTTATGTCCAAAGTAATCAAACGGATGGAGATTTTTTGGCCAAGCTTGTTCCAAGAGCAATCAACAAGTTTGGACGAGGAGGCTTTCGGTACTTTGTGCAAGACAACATCTTGCATTTCCACACCTTGGATTACGCTGCGACTATTCGCAATGCGAATGTCTTTAGCCTGTCTGGCACAAAAGTTGTCTTGTCCAGCAGAGTACAAGATGCTGTTGATGAGGGTGGCCCTGGTGTAAGGATTTTGGGCATTGACCCCTATGAGGGACAGACCTATGCATTTGAGTCCAATGCAGACAAGGTTGTAAATCATGGCAATCAAGCGCCAGATTTGACTCCACTAAGCCGATTAGTCTTGGGCATGCATCCATCAGCCAACAGGCTGGAGGAACTCAAGGCGGTTGCACAGTCCAATTTTGACTGGGCTAGGTCAAACCTAATGAATTGTACATTGACTGTTGAAAAGGGTTATCCCATTCAGATCAACGACATCATACGAACGACCCTAAACTCAGCCGCATCTCAGCAGTCTCCTTGGGGTGGATTGTACACTGTGATTGGGGTTTCCCATGTCATCACAAAGGGCACATCATTTTCCACGATAAAACTACAACGTGGTGAGTTCTTGGTTTCTAATGTGTCCAAGTCAACAGCTGATGGTTCCCTAGAAACATCAGACTATGTGGCTAAAGGTCAGCCCATCGATCTGAATGACATAAGCACTTCACTGGACACGAAGGGTCCACCAGATTCTTTCACCAATGGACGCTATGTTCGTTCCGTGATACCCACTTAGCCACCAACATAGCAACCGTTACGGTGGGTTTCACGCACAAAGGTTTCGGCCTTTTTAGGGTTACGCCAGGCTTCAATCAGACCACTGTCCGTGACTTCATAGGCCACTCCCTCTTGCAATTCGATTTTTTTAATAGTGTGGATGCTGTCATCAGGGAAGTGATGGCCACGTGAAGCAATTAGGACCACTGGGTTTAGATTGCCATCGTCACCAATCACCACACAATGTGCGGCCATAAGGCTTTGCTGGTGCCGGTACACAAACATCTTCCATTGACCATCCACTTGCTCGAACCAAGCCAGACCCACTGATCCCCAAGCAGGTGACACATCTCGCTTGTGAATGAGTGGTCCAAGACATTGGGAATCTACGATTGCGTCAGACTTGATTTGTCGATAATTGCTGATGACGCCATTGTGAACGAAATGAGCACTGCCATCTGAGAAAGGATGTGCATTTTCATCACAGACTTCTCCGTGAGTTGCATATCGTGTGTGTCCAATTCCCATGCTGTGGGTGGACTGACGATCAAGACGGTGGTTGTGATTCCTTAAAGCCTTGGAAGCTGAGATGGCTTTCTTCCAAAGATCTAGGGTGTAGTCACTTCCAACTTGGCGTCCTTTGCCCACGTTGTCAATGGTCATCAGGCCAGTTGACATGGGACCGGATGGTTCAGCCCGGCGAAAAAATTCACGCAGGAGCGACTTGCCAATGTTACCTTTCCAGCCGATGATAGCGCACATGATGGGAGTATACTTGGAACTTAGAATCTTGTAAACAATTTATGCGCTGTTTGTTGCTTTTTGTTCAATGATGGCCCGTTCAACGTCTAAAACCATGTGAGGCCCGATGCGAACTCGCTTCAAAGTCCAACCTTGGTTGGCTGCACTCTTGTCTTTCACGCTGTCTCGTATCCGGTGTCTTTTGTTGGTGTGGTACCTTTTGGAGTCTAGCTCAATGAGCAAGCCAAGTTTTGGAATGGCAAAGTCGTAGATAAAAGAACCCAACTTAAACTCGGCGTCTGCTTCAACGTGATTTTGTTGCAACCACATCCTGACTTCCTTCTCTGGAGGTGTCTCATTATTCTTCCTGTGGAGTCGATTGACTCTTGGTTTTGAAAGGCACTCCAAACATGTGAACACGTGGGTGTTGTATTTGAAACCCGGCTTGTGTTTGCCAAGTTCGGCTGCCTTCATTTTCTTGCACCTGCAGCAAACATCCGGCATCCCCTTGTAGATCATACCTCGTCAACTATAACAAAAATTTCTTCAACCAGCACCCAGACGTCATCAGAGAGTTTCACCTTGTGCAACTCCAGACTTTCTGACCCAGAGAAACACCCGCGGATCTTTTCCAGATTTTCAACTGACCCAAAGACCCTTAAGGCCAGGTCTCGACTTAGATCAATTCGATCTCCACTTTCACAGATTATAGAAACCTCAGACTGAGAGGTGAATTTTATTCCATCATCTGGATCAAGGTTATCGGCTTCCTTACGTAGTTTGGTTATTGAGAACATAGTTATGCTGTGAGATTCAATCAACGAAAAGAATGGCTTTACGACCCAATGGTGTTCAAACGGTATGACACACAGACAGCTTTACGTATCCAAGCAGAATACGTACGGAAACACTCACCCATGCCGCCTCCAAGATTTATGGAAGTGGACCGACACAATTCTCAAATTGATACTCTTTGGCATGTTCCGTTGCCCGAAAGAACTGGCATTTCTAGGCAGATTGACATACCCGCAATCAATTACTTTGATAAACCCCAGTGGACCCTTACCGCTCAAGGTCTGGTGCCAAAACGCAATGACAAATTCTGGATGGCCAACAGCATCTTGGCTGATGAGTCCATCGATTATTTTCCAGAAAGAGGTGACATGGTATTCTGGAATGGGTACAGGTATGCCATAATCAATGTGGTGCTTCCTCCAGAGGCATACTGGCAACAGACAAACGTTTGGCTGGGACTCTATGTGGAGTGTGCTATTGTTCCTGAGGGAGATGCAAAACCTCTGGTGGACATTAGCAGGGTGCACCCCGTGGAGATGAGTCCCACAGGCCAGTTGGCCCACCAGGAAGTGAGAAAGGGTTCATGATAAACATGGCGTCAATAGCGAATGAGGCCCTATCGGACACACTAAACTCAGCTGACTATTCCGAACGCATGGTCATATTCGAGGCGTTGTTCAAATCGTTCATGGATTCAACCAGAAAGATTCCATTGCCGGATTTGGATGCGAGAGTAAACAATTTGAAGGAGCAGATTAAGACTTTGGCTTTGGATATCAAGTTCGAAGTAAATGTCCAGGACTCAAGTGTTGTTATTACTGCAGAGGGTCTATCAGATGAAACGTTGTCACGTTTGACTCGTGGCACTGATTGGTTTGAGGGACGAGATATCGGGAACGACATACTAAAATCAATGTCTGGCACTAGTACTTAAATCGCACATGAATGCTAAGCAAATTCTAGAAAAGGCTTTGGGGGTTGACCTGAAGAAGCCACAATCAATTGTTGAGGCGGCTAACACGGCTCTTGGCCTGAACAATGTTACAGTAGGTTGTGAAGTGGCCATCATTGATGACCCTACTTTTCCTACTTCTGGCCTAAAGGGCAAGGTCAAGAAGATTGACCTAGAGAGTGGAACAGCCAGCGTTCAGCTTCATAACGGTGATGAAGTTCCGCTTCTAGTCAATCAACTCATTTGTCTATAAGGTGAACCTAGTTCGACGAATACTTGGTGAGTTTACCGGCACTGGGTCCATGGGCGCAGTTGAGGTGGCACCTGTAACGGTGAACCCGGCCCCATCGACTCATCAATCACGTCGAAAGGTCCTGCCTCATGTGAGACGCAAGCGTAGGCCTGTTGATGAGACGATGACCGCAGACGTGGCTCCGGTTTTGGTCAACCCAGCCCCGGAGCTTATGGCTAGACTTAGGGACAGACTCAACAAGGAGCAACCCAAGAAGAAGTCGGCCATTGAGTCCATCCTGGGTGAGGCTGAGGCTGGTGAGGACCCAAGCCTCATTCCTGACGATGCCGATAAGCTTCTGACCACAAAAGAAGTTGAGGATGAAAAGAAGACAGTCGATACCTCAATAAATCTTGGAAAAGAAGATTTGCTCCAAACTGCATTGGCCTTGGTAGCTCCTGACACAACTCCAAGTTCTACCCACGAATTGGACCCGTCTCTGGTTCCAAATCGTGATCCGGCCTTGTCCACAATTCTGGGTGAGAAGCCCAGAATGGGCCCAACAGCCGCTGTCAAGACTGAGTCTGTTTCTCCAAAAAAGCAAGAGGTGGAAACCAAACTTGAGGAGAGCTCTAGTCTCCCATCTTTGGAAATGCCTCGTCCTCCTGGAGAGTTTCTACGATCTATTGGAGACATCACAGGTGAAGGTCGCGAGGAGAAGCCCAAAGTTGAGTTGGTCGTGGGCAACTCATCGAGTCCAGTCGGGTCCGCTGTTTCTGAAGGAATGTTAGGCGCCTCAGAGATGCCAACACCCAAAGAATCAAATATCGATCGCACTATGGATGCATTCCGAAGATTTCATCGAGTTAAAATATAAAAGTAATTAGAACAGAATTTATGGCTACCTCACCTACGACATTCCCGGGGTTCTACGCCTCAGTAATTGACAAGAGCTTTGCTCCTGTCACTCTCAGCCGTTTTCGTGGCGGCCTTACTGGTGTTGCTAACCGGGGACCATTCAACACTCCCACTCTGGTAAACTCCCTAACCGAGTTTGCTAATACTTTCGGTGATTCCAGCGTCACGAATGATCTTGGTTGGGCCGGCCAACTAGCTGTGACAGCCGCATCAGTTGCTGACTACAGCGGCAGCAGCTTGATTGTTCGTATTGGCCACCAGTACGAACAAGGCGGTGTGGTCAATGCGGCAAGTGGTGCTCCATCAGGCAGCACTGTAATTGCCTTGACCAATGCCAATCATTTTAGTGCTGGTGAGTATGTCAGAATCATCGATGCATCTGGACTGATTGAAACAACTTCAGATGCTGAGATCAGCACCGTTGGTGGTAGCACCATAACGTTGTCCTCTCCTCTGGCCTATAGCTATGCCAATGGTTCTACGGTTTATCGTAGTACGCAATCTGAGTCAGCCACATCGGCTGAAGCGTTCCTCTCGTCCTTTACTTTCGTTACCAACCAGGTTGGATCGGATGTTTCAGCAACTGTGTCTGGAACCAAAGGTGACTTCGAACTGGAGTGCAATGTTGATCTTGGAAAGCAAAAGGTCAACTCGATTTCTTCAACGGCTGGGACAGTAACGGTGACCACCAATGCTAGCCACGGTTATGTCACTGGTGACCAAGTTAGGATTGAGAACGTCACCGGTGTTACCAGCAGTTCAAATAACTTCAATGGGACATACACCATTACGAAGACGGGCGCTACCACATTTACCTACGTGGCTCTGGCCATCTTTACTGACACTGGCGCAGCTACAACGGGCATCATGACTGCTGCAGCTCTTTCCACGGGTGACCTCATTAAGATCACTACTGGCGCCTATAATACGACAACTGCTAATGATACGAGTGAAGTCTTGGTTAAGTCAATTGTTACCAACAACACCACTGGTGGTTGCACAATCACACTTTACCCCTCAACGGTTACTTCCATTGGTTACCAACCTCTGACACTTCAGGCCAGTTACACCACGGCCAAAATCTTCAAGGTTAAGCGAGCCAATGGTCTTGACAATGGTGGTGCGTTTGTAACTAGCCGCATGCTCCACTTGTTCGCCTCCTCTGAGGGAACCTGGGCGAATTCTGACACAGCCACAAATTCTAACCTTGTGGTTAGTGTTGGTCCTGGTTCTGCGACTGGTTCGAAGAAGATCATGGTCTATTACAACACTGAGCTTGTAGAGACCTTGGACAACCTGACTGTCACTGACTCCACAGCTTCAACTTACTTGCCCACCTACGTCAATGCTAGATCATCTTATATCCGAGTGGGTTATGATGGCATTGCTGATGATCTGTTGGTGACAGTTGCTCCAGCCAACACTCTCGACGGTTGGAACATTGCTAACCTTGGCGGAAAAGTCAATGTGGGTAACTTCTCAGGTGGTGCCAATGGTGCTAACACTGAGAATTCTGACTGGATAGGCGATCTTGACCCAACGACTGACCTCTACACTGGCTTCCAGTCGTTCAGAAATGAGAATGACTACCAGATCAACGTGTTGGCCATTCCAGGAGCTGTTGATTCTGACCTCCAACAAAACCTCGTCCAAGTGGCCCGTGTTCTCAACGCTGTTGCAATCTTGGATATCGCTGAGACAGTTGTGCCTCGTCAGTACGCTGATTGGCGCAATGCGGCTGGTTCCTATGCTGATCGTACCAAGATCGATGATTGGCACGGGGCCTTGTTCGCTAACTGGGTTGACATCATTGACCCTTACACCACTGATACTCGCCGCGTTCCTCCTTCAGTTGAGGTGATTCGCTGCATGGCTCGTACGTTCAACAACGACAAGCCCTGGTACGCTGCGGCTGGTGAGATTCGCGGTTTCTGCGACAATGCTCAAGGCTTGCAGTTTAGAACGGTCAACCAAGCCTCTAAGACCCAGTCTTATGACAGCAATGTCAACTTGATCGTCAGCAACAATGGGCGCATTCAGGTGTACGGCGATCGCACACTTCAGGTGGCTGACTCCAAGCTGATGGAGTTGCACGTGGCGATCCTGACCAACTACATTGTGGCCAACATTGGAATTGTTTGCCGTCAGTTTATCTTCGACCCAAATGACTCTGTGCTTCTGGCCCAGATCAACCAAGCCATCACACAGTTTATGGACGGGGTCCAAAATGAACGTGGTGTTACACAGTACAAGTTGACTGTCGATGGTTCGAACAACAACGATGAGACCCGCGCACTTCGTGAGGTCATCATCGACCTTGGCATTGTGCCGACTAGCACCGCTGAGCGGATCTTCTTAACCCTTACCGTCAATCGTAGCGGTGCTCAGTTGAACGCCTAATCTCTTAAAAACTAACTTCTTCTGTTATGGCAAAAATGAACACTAAAAACACTTGGGGTAGCGCTTCTACCGCAGGTGGAACTGGCATTGATCAACAGCGCTCTGACTTGTTCAGGATCAGCCTTACGTTGCCTTCAACAATAGGTGGCAACGGAGTTTGGGACGAGCAAGTGCAATTCGCTGTCGAGTCGTTTCCCTTCCCAGAGATGAAGGTGTCGTCATTCGACACGAAGTACTTGAACCAGACCAACCACCAGATTGGCGCAGACGCCACCAACAATGAGATTGCTATACCTGTTCGGTACGCTTTTTCTATGCTGACTGCTCAAGTCCTTTACAAGTGGATGTACCTCATTTCCAATCCGGTAACAGGTGGAACAGGCCTTACATCAGCTGTGAAGTGCAACGGTGAGTTCCGTTGGTTGGTTCCTGACATGGTCAAGCAGGCTGCGAATGCCAATAACCTTGGTGGCACTGATGCTTCTGACACCTTAAAGACTGGTTTAGTCTACAAGCTTGAGGGGTGCTTTATCACGGGTCTGAAGCCCACAGACGCCAGCATGACGACGGGAAACGTGCCTGTGAATCTTGGATTCACTCTGATGGTTGACCGTTACTACCCAATTTACCCGGTGACTGTAACGAAGTAAAACAAAATGGCCCAGAGTTTCCTCTGGGCCATTTTTGTGTAGTGATTCAGCAAATGTTCAACAGCTGGAAGGCTTTAGACACATCTGAAGTAGAAGGCACTGCCGACAGCTTGTGAGTGAGGGCCTCTTCTTGACCAAAGATGTCGATAGACACCTCGGCGTTTGACACAAGCATCATAGAGATGCCACGAGGCCAAACATAGGTGGAAGTAGTATCGGTGGAAACCTTCAGAATGGCATTGTAAGCGTCCCTGGTTTCTTTCAGGCTGATTCCACCATCAAGGGTGACCAGACTATAGCGTTTGGTGATTGAGTGTTCCAGATCACTGATACCATCCTGTGTGATGGGCAGGGTTAGACTGTGGTTGGAACTGTACACATCGACTACCATCTTGCCTTTCTTATGGATGACAAGACGCTTGAGGTCGTCAATGTTTATAGCTGCCGTATAGTCTTCTTGGGAGCTCTTTAAGAGTATAAAGATCGGTTTCTTTGAAGTGTTCATTTTTGATTGTGTTTAACTGAGGATTTCTAAGTCCTTTTTGCCTTGCAAGGTAAACTAAGAAGTCGGCCATCAAGTAGTCTTCTACAGCACCTTTCTTGGGTAGAGTTCGTTTAAGACGACTGATATACTCAAGAATAACGCACCTTCCATAGTAAGCTTGGCTGGCAACAATGCCTATGAACCACAGAGATGGCACGATTGAAACTTGCCACACTCCTTTGGTTAATAGCCATGCACTAAGAAAGGTTAGAGGACCGTAGATGATTTGCCCTATTTTGTTGGTGGCCCTTAGTATCGTTATCAGTCTCCTAGCTCTATGACCTTGCAGTTTTTCTTCAAGGTCTCTTCTGAGAAGTTTGAGTGATCGATCGTGGTTCCGTCTCGCAGGTGGACAGTTGTCGACTTCTTGGTGAATTCCACAATTGAGATTGCCCGAAGGTTCAAGCCGCTCATGACAAATACTGGGGGTGCCAGACGACGCTCCACCTTTTGGGTTGGACCAGTCTTGCTCGTCTGGGTCTGAGGGACCGGCGGTAGACCCTCAGTCTTGTCAATCCAGGGGTGGCTCTTCTCAGCGACTTGGGGTTTTACGCCCATCAGCTTTGCAAAGAGTGGCGGCACGTACCCATGCTTCTGGGCCACCTTCAACAGGGTGTGTTCAATGCCTGTGGAGTTAGGAGAGCACAGCTTCTGAGAAGCTAGTTCGGCTACGATAGCTGACTTGGTCAGCTTGGTTTCAAGGGCTTTGTCAACCTTATTAAGGGCAGACACCGCTTGGTCTTTGTCTAGGTCACTTAGTTTCATAGGCCTCTTCTACTTTACTTGGTTGGTACTGTAAACAGATTTTCTTCCCATCGTCACATTGGATGTGGCTGTGACGTCTTTGTTGGTAAACTCCCATATCTCGCCAGATTCATCCAGAATGACTGTGAAGAGCTTTTCAATCTCACTACCATAGTCTGTCACAAGCCAAACGCGGCCACGACCCTTGGGCGTGTTCACCTGCAGTGACTGCTGGACCTCGAGCACGATCATTGAAAGTTTCCAATCACTAGAATTGGTGGTGTCAACCCTTGTTTATTGGCTTCAGCCACATTAAAGGCCATGTCATCAATGGCATGTTTGGCTGAGTACACGATTGGAACACCATGCACATTGAGTGAAGTGTTTATCAAGGCTGGGTGGTATGGATACAAACCTCGTAGAATGTTTGAGATGGGCTGAATGTTGTTGGCCTCAATCAATTGAGGACGGCCAGAGTACCCATACTTGCTGCTGAATTTTGGATATGGGTGCATTACTCCACGAAAACGGTTAACATCCACCGTGGGATGGTAGTCCAACGTAAGAATCATATAATCAAGTGATCCTGCTACACGGTTGATATCACTGTGACTGAAGAAGGAATCAGCATATTGCTTCAGCATGACTGGCGCCATAGGCATCACCGTATCACGCCCATTGAGTGAGTTGATTGTGGCCACATTCTCCTCTGTGGGCAGGGCCAATGTTGTGGTATTGCAAAGTGCTCGTGGTCCAAACTCCATTGAACCTGTCACCGTGTTGACAATCTTGTTTTGCTTCAACTGAGAGACCACGAACGAAATGTAGCTCTGCTTGTTGTCGAAGTAGAAGTGACCTGGCAAGAACTCAGCTCCATTCGTACAGAATGGAACAAGAAGATCGCGGTGTCCCCAAAGTAAACTGTCCAGACCCAACACAGAATTTTGGTTGTAGCGCATCAGCCCAATGGCCGCACCCTGATCACCAGCCAGTGGTGTCGCACAGAATTCACCAGGAATCTTGGACAAGATGTGGTTGTTCAGCTTGACATTGTAATGGAGTCCGCCAGTCACAATGATATTATCAATGGAGAACTCCTCGATAACATCAGCATAGTAATTTTCAATGATGCATTGGACGAAGTGGCCAATGATCCGGCGTAGGTCGCCCTGTTGAAAGTCAGTCTTTTTCTTGGCAGTAATCTTCTCAATGACTGAGTCAAACTGTGCCCACAAGTTGGCCTTGACCTGGACAAGACGATCCACATTGATGTAGGTCATGTTGGGGCTCTGTTCACCCACATTGGTCCGATAATTTTCAGCCCATCGAATGGCTTCTAATTGAAGATTATAGATTTCCTTGTTTGTGAGCACTTCATCAACCCAAGTCTCATAACCAAGGAATTTGTATTCGTCCTGGTTTTCTTTCATGCCACAATAGGATGTAGCATACTGGTACAGCAAACCTAGTGAGTTTTCATAGCCATAGACTCGATGAACCAACTGCATCTTGTCTGCGTGTTGGTTCCACTTATAGACTGAAAAGACCTCTTCCTTGTTTCCAAATCCGTCAGCCACACAGATGTGGATTCCATCCAGAGCAGTGCTGTGGGCCTCAAAGAAGGCTCGTGCAGCCCAAGCATGAGCGTCATGGTGAGTAAACTGAGGTGTAAGCGTCACCAACTTCAGGCCTGTCCTATCACAGAGATCTTTGACGTAGGCAGCATTCCAATGCTTGTCATTGAAACCATTTGTGGCAAAGTCAAAGTCATCAAACCAGTGTGAGACATATAGGTACTCAAACTCTGTGTCTCCATCCGTTTTCTTGAGACATTCTTCAATGGCAAGTTGTGGAAACTGAGAGGAACTCTTGACTCGGTTTATTCGTTCCTCTTCGTAACCGGCAATGATTCGGTTGTGGCTATCTGTCAGTATTGCAGATGCATTATGTCCTAGTGTGAGCAGCAGGTTCATGACTTAAAGAATTTCAGATCTTGCAGAAGGTGGGAGGTAAGTTCAAAATTTGAAGGTTCAAGTGCAACGTCGTCAAAGAAGTGTCTTAGACGAAGTATGTCATTAAGTTCCATGGGATGAAATCGTGGCCAGTCAATCAGTGTGACATGCTCCATGGTAAGATTTTCTTCTTCGACATGGAGTGAACCCACATTGTGGTAATAGGTTCCGATGGCCACATTTAGAAGTGAGGCCATGATTTCTTGTAGTAGTGTAAAGAATACAACATCCGTTCTAAACCCAAAGTGCAACTCATTAGATCTCATGGTTGTGATAAGGTGCAACTGGCCATCTCGAACAAGAAACTGTAGTGATGTGGTGCAGATGTGGTCGTTGGTTGCTGACATGGCCACTTCACGTCGGTTGAACATGACAACGGCTCTACGAGATTCAGGGTCTTTCCTAAGAAGCTTAAAGCAGTGATGAAACTGTCTCTCTTCCCAAACATACTGGCCATAATTTGAATTGACGTCACCCTTTTGGGCTCTTTCCCAAGCCTGAGGGTAGTACTTCTTAAGTTCAGTATTTTGGCTGCCCCATGCATACCAAGCCCATTGTACGGCCATATAAGGCACAAAAGAGATGGGGTCACTCCGGACTGTGGCCACCCTTTGCCAAGGTTGGTGGATCTCTACTCCAACGTTGATGTGCTCTAGCCAACCATTTGGTTGAACCTTTTTGTCACCCAACTTACGGTTGAGTAAGACGAATGCTTCTGGGACATTTGTTGCTTGAATAATCATGCGATCTCTGACAAGGCTTCCTCACAGGCATTGAGGATCTGGTCTTCTTCCTTGCGCACGTCTACCTTAGTCAACTTGGACAATCCTGTAAACAAACCAATGTTTAAAATTTCAATGAGCTGGTGCTCAATGGTCTGGGTCACAATCAAGTCTGTGGGCCTCATGGGGTCTTTGACCGTGATCGGCAGAGGCTGCATCATGAAAACCATGTCATATCTCTTCCTGGCCTTGGCCGTCTCTGTGATGGCCTTGACAAAATTTGCGTACTCCACCTTTTGATTGTCAGCCAGGTCCTTGATATCAATGTAGAAGGTGGTATAGAAGAGTGAGTCAGCCAAACTTCTGTCTACTAGGATCAGTTTGCCTTTTTTCGTGGCGAGTGCATCATCTTCCTGTTTGATCTTCTCCATTATAACCCTCTGCTGTAGCTTGAAGTAGGTCTGTGTGGAGTTTCTAACCACATCGATTGATGTGATCTTGTCCCTTATGCACTCACCCACGATGTGGACCCTGCCACCAAATTTGGCTTTGATCTTGTGCATGAGTGTGGTCTTTCCAGCATTACACGGACCTGAAAAGGCAAAAGTAACATTCATACTCATCAAGAACATAAATCAAAGCATGTTCTTAGTGTCATGGCGATTAAGAGCAACATTCAGGATTTTAGGCCCACTAGAGAAAAATTCTCCAAGAAAATCACCCTGCTCTCTGGCGGTTTTACGACACTGGAACACTTTCCAAAGGGAGAAGTCACCGTCTATCCTTGGGATTCCAAGATGGACGACTGGGTTGTCAACAACTCCAGTTTGAAGCCCAATGACTTTGTTGTTCAGGCAGTCAAGCGAGTGGTGGCATTGGGTGATTGTCCAGTACAGAAGCTTGTCTTTGGTGACGTTCAGACAATCTTGTTGGTATCAAGGGCGATGCGCAACAACAGTGTCTACGTCCATGAGCCTCGTTGCACCACCTGTGGTCATATCCACCCAGAAGACACCATTCGTATCCCTGATGACATGGAAATGGTGGGTGTCAAGCCTCAAGGATTTGTTGGCCACGATGACATCACTCTGCCCGACTGTAAAGACGTGGTGTCCATTCGCCCATTGACTGTGGGTGATGTTCAACGACTTGACCAAAGAAATGAGATCGAGTGTGCCACAATCAAGCGAGAAGCCGCCGAATTGCTGTATGGAATTGTGGCTGTTGGTGGCGGCAAGCCAGATTCTCTGGAGGAAGTTGATCGTTGGTACAGTGCTCTGTCACCGGCTGACCAACTCTATTTTAACCTCATGCGCCGTGAGTTAGACCCTCACCTAAGCCCTGAGATCAAGTACTCATGCAATAAGTGTAAGGCGGAGTTCAGCGTGCAGGTGCAGCTGGACTCCGAGTTTTTTCGTCAGAGAGTCAGAAAAGGCCCTGTACGACAGGTGGCACAGAACATGGATGCTGGCAACTAACTGTCGAAACATGTCTGTGGATCTTTTACAGGTTCCGGATTATGCACTTGACTGGTTTGTTGAATGGCATAACGATGCTAATAAGGAACCCACGCCGTTTGACCCATCAATGCTAAGTGATGAAACCTAGTGATCCCACAGACATCGACATCGTGATTGATGCTAGCAGCCTGTATGCTCGTGCATTTTTTGCGGCACAACGCTCTGGAACTGATCCGGTGATTGCTGGATTGCGGTCCTTCTTGGGGCTGATCAACCGTACAAAGGCCACTAGAGCCATATTTTGCTGGGATGGAAAATCAAAGTCTGAAAAGGTTCGTGGAGAGAAGCCAGAGGGTTATGATGACCACAGGGCCAGTTTCCAAGACAATATCGATTGGCTGTGGTCTTGTCCTCAAATACGGTCACTTGATCATGAGGCTGATGATCTAGTTGCAACAGTGGTGTATAGTGACCTTATCTCACAGGAGGTTTATGTTGTGTCTGGTGACAAAGACTTGCAGCAACTAATGGACTGTCGTAAAGACAGAGTTGTTGGTTACTACTGTCTTAATAAGAAAAGACTGCTAACCACAGAAGAGGTGGTGGAGAAGTGGACTATCAAGAGGCCGTCCCATATTGCTGTGGCCTTAGCCATATTGGGTGATCCAGTGGATGGCATATCTGGCATCAAGGGTTGGGGACCCTCTAAAGTGGCCAAGCTTTTTGAAGCCGTGCCTCATGGTTCAACTTTTGAGGAAGCTGTGTTGGCCATAGACGACCAGATTCCTGAGCCACTTAAGCAGACTTTCTATGACTGTCTTGAGGCCACCATACTCCATCAAGATGCTGTGCTGGAGTCAGGCCCACAAAAACTAAATTGGCGTCACCCTCATGAATTGGGTGACGCCAATCTTGGAGAAATAAGAGAGCAGTATTCCAAGGGATACCATGAGGCCGTTCAGGTATCTATTGATGATGACATTTAGTCTTCATCTGCACCTTCAATATTCTCATTCACAACACTCTTAATCAGAGCATACCAACCGTCTGGTTCATCTTTGCTGCGTTGAACCTCTTCTATGATTTGTTCAATGATCAGGCTATAGACATCCTCATTATGATCGAGGTACTCTTCGAGGTCGGTGCCAAGGTCATTGAGTAGGGCCTCAACACTTTCGTTATCATGCCGTAAGTACCTTCCTCTCAATCTCTTCTCTGCCCACTTCTGCACGAGGTCCTCTGCATCCATGTCATCCTCACCAAATGGGTCGCCCTTTAAGACCTGGCTCGTTATGCTGTTAGGCCCTGGACTAAAAGTTTTAGTTTCAGGCTCAGTTAGCTTGGGTGAAGTGCGAACAATGCCCAGCTTGTTCAGATAGTCATCTGGGCCTTCTTCACTCAGTAAGGCATTGACTAACCTGGTTGCCTTAAGGTGGTTGCTCATAGAGACAGCAGGGGTAGAGGTCCGTAAGCAGCACGTGTATAATATCGACTGACAGCAAAGTCAATGGTTGAACCGCTGGTGGATGAGGCGGTCAGTCGAACCATGGCCAAGCTGGAGGTGATCTTGTAGGATATGATCTGGCTGCCACCAGCAGGAGTCAAAGTTCCACTGGTTGCGGCGATATTTGCAAATGTGACACCATCAGAGGACTCTTGAAACTGGTAGTCAATGTTATTGGCACCCGCATTCTTCAGCGTGACGAATAGGCTGATTGGGCTGGACTGAAGTACTCTCCACATTTCAAGTGTGGAGGACGTGACTGCGTTGGTATCTTGAATGAAAGTATGCATGGTATTAGCTTAGTAGAGTTTGAACAACCTTTATGGCGAGGCTCTCGGTACGAGTCTTCTTTTTAGCTGGCCGGCCAGTGGGCTTAAAACCATGATCAATGGCGTTGAGAAGTCTCTTTTGCTTCTCAGCTTTGGCCTTGGTAGTATGCTTGGCCTTGGTTCCACGTGGGGTTGAAACCTTGTATTTTCCTTTGCCCACAGATTGAATTTTTACTGGCATAAAATCTTGTTGTGTTAACTACACGTTTAGAAGCGAAGGCGCCACACAAATGTGGGAGCCAAACTTGAGTCTTTGTTGTAGCCAAGGATAACCTTGCGGGCCAACAGCGTGTTTCCACCTCCACCACTGGATCCAGTAAATAGGCCAAGCTCTGTGATAAGCTGAGTGTTGGCTTCACTGTAGGCAAGTGGAAGTTCAATGTCTACAATAAATGGGTATGGGAATGAGGCCTTGGATATAGGCTTGTACTGGCTGTCTGGAGTGCCACTGGAATCTGAGTCGTAAAATGTCAGCGGTGATTCCAAAGTCACGTCAGTCACCTTTGGCGGAGTTGTGCCAGTGCCTATTCCAAACTGTGTGCACACATAGTTGACGATTGGGCTACGAAATCCGAAAGCATAGGCCATGGTTTGTCGTCCCTCATCTGTGAAGAGGTTGTGGCCCAGAGGTATTTCATGCTTCTGAATACCCCAGCCTGAAGGCTTTTTGGCCAATGCTTTGATGAGACCTTTGTCCACGGCCTCTTGTGTGGAGATCTCCCGGCCATCAGGCCGAGTCAACTTTGAAATGGTTACAAAACCCTGGGGTCTCATGGTCTTAAGTACTTTTATGGATTCGACAGATTTTCAACCTGACTAATGACATTTTTGATTTCTGTTATTTTAGCTTCTCCTCTTTCAGACACAACAGCCGCGGTGGTATTAAGTATGTTTTTGCCGTATTCCTCGACAATGGCTGCATTTCTGTCGAGTGTTGCTGATATGTTTCCTGCTGCTTGACAAGCTGCCTGAGCGCATTGCAGGTATTGAAGAACACACGCGTAATTCACCCCAGACTGGGCTATGAGGCGGTCTAGCTGGTCAACTAATCTTTGTAACTGAAGAAATGGGTGAAGATTTAACTTGGCTATTAGTGCATTGTAGGCCTGGTTCAAATCAGATTTCAAAAGGGCTATGCCGGCTGCTGCAGATGGCAGATTAAGAAAAGGACAGGAGGCCCTTAGATTTTCATAACTTTGAACATCTATTTGGTCTAATGGCACCAATTTGTTGATGTCTGGAATTAGAGTCCTTGGATCTGATGCTTGTTCAATCAGTTGGGCCAGTCTTCTCAGCCCTGCCACTTTTTTGTTTAATGTGTCCATCTTGGACACCATGCCACTGATAGCTGCATCGATGATGTCACACCCATTATAGTTTGCCATGTTACTTGTCCTCCTTGTTGCACAGAGCCAAAGCAATTGTGGCGGCCAAAGCATCCGCAGTTGTAAAGGTCTGGTCTATGATGGTTATTGGTCCAAGTTTTACTATGAGTCTTATGGCTGCTTTAGGTATCAGTGAAAGCAGTTTTTCAATAATGGCTTGAAGCTGTTTTAAGACTGCCGCTATACCTCGCAAGGCTTCTGGAATAATAGGAACCTTTAGCAGTGGAAGTTTTGGGGGAAATCCAAGGGAGATGGTTGGAAGAGATACTGTGGGTAGTGGCAACGAAATCGTGATCGTTATCGTGTTGGTGGCTTTATCCACTGACACGGATGAACGTTGCCAATCTAGTCCAACTGAAGGGGTGGTGGCCATATTATTGAGCTATTGTTGTGGTGGAGCCAACCATCACGTCGGTAAGAGGTACTATAGGAGTACCTGTGGGTGATCCCTCGTTGCCATTTGAGTGGACATGGGTGTTGAATGCGGCAACCAACAGGTCTGTCAGTACCACGGGTGTTCTGGCCAGTGCACCTAAAGCTATGTTTCCACCATTGATCATCACATTCTGTGCAGAGACTTGAACGCCCAGTTCGCCAATAACAACTGAAGATTGATCCGGCGTTGAGATTGTGGCTGTCGTGGGCGTTAAACTTACATATGTTCCACTACCCGTAGACAACGCAATGTTTCCATTGCCATCCAATATCATGGTTGAACCAGCTGCATCAGCTAAAGTAACGGTTCCATCGATGATAGTGAAAAGGACTGCGCCAACAAATAGTGAGTACCTACCCACAAATTGGATGAGATCTTCGTCCAATGATATGGCCATGTCAGTGGCTTTAACCGTAAAACCCTTCTGGGTTTCAAAGTTGATGTTGTCTGCAGCACTCACCTGCAGTGCACTGATAATTGCATTGATGTCTTGAACACTTATCAGAAGATCCTGGTTGGCTCTCAGGATCATTCCGTCCACACCGTCATCAAGTAGTATGACATTGCCCTTGGCGGTGGTAAGAATCACCGACGTTTCATTGATTTCGACAGTGTGACCAAATTTTGTAAGAGCCGCTCTGAACGGTTTTCCGTTCTTGTCGTACTGATGAAGTTGGAAACTCCTTGCTTGTGGTCGGCTTTGTGTCGCCCACTCCCACAGGGGCTTCTCGGCTTCACCGTCTAGGAACGTTACCCACACCTGGTCACCCACATCTGGAAGCCAATCCATGCCACCTGATTTAGATGTACCACCCGCTGGAAGACCACGTGATAGAGCCCAGGGCAGTTGTGCTGTGGAAATCTGGCTGGAGTTTCCATAGGCAATAGGAACCCGAACCTTGAGTCGTCCAAGTTTCTCTGGGTCCTTGTTGTCTTCCACCCGGCCAGTGTAGACTCCTGGATATTGTGTGTCCATTTACTTATAGTAGAATGCGTATAGCGTCTAAAAACATTTGGGGCTCATCCTCCGACCAGGGATTAGACCAACAGAGAGATGATTTGTGGTTTGTGGATTTCAAAGTGGTGGCTGATAGTTTGAGTTTCACGCTGCCCACTTCTTGGCTATATGTCAAGTCCTTGAAGTTGCCTGATCTAGATGTGAGTGCAGAGGTTTTCAAACGAGATTCACGTCCATACTACCTACCAGGCTACGACAAGCCAGTGGATGTGGTTACGATGTCGTTTTACTACTCAATTCCACAGACAGGCCAGATCTACCCGCCCTTCTATCACTTGCTGTATAAGTGGCGGGCCAGAGTAAGGGCTGGACGAGGAGCCATATCGGGTGAGTCTGAGGAGTTTATATCTAAGTCCAACAACTATGGGGCCTCATTACCTTGCCGGTGGGATCTACCCTGCAGGTTTTTGCGTGGAAACAGGTCTGAGGAGGAAACGAACACTGAACTGACTGTTTCATCGTCTCATATAATAAAAAATGCCTGGCTATCAAGCCTAGGCATTACTGAGCTGGACACTGGCAGCGCTGCCAAGGGCGTGGAGATCAAGGCGTCATTCTACTGCGAAGACGTTTTACTCTCCACACCTGATGGAGTACGGTATGAAACTCGTAGCTACGGTGAAGAAGCGTACGGTCTAAAAAATTGAACAACGAATTAGCTTGCAATTGGAGTGTGACCCAGCTTAGTAGGATTAGTTGCCTTGGCTCTGTCTTCATCAGACTTACGCAAGGTTTCTAGGATTCTTAGGCTTACTTCCACAGAAGGCCCAGAGGACCGAACCTTGTGGTTGGGCTTCTTCAACCCAGCTAAGCTCTCAGCAATTTGAATGTGGTCGTTTACTTGTTTCACATTCTTATCTACACATGAATGGCCAGGCTATCATATCAGAAGTCAATGCACTTTTCTCGGTGGTTCCCGATAGAACCACCCGGGAAGAGCTGATCATTATCTGTCCTGAGCCAAATTGTGGCGACAAATCTGGCAACAGGTCGGTAAACGTCAAGAGTGGCAAGACCAACTGTTGGCGTTGTAACAAGGGCGGAGACTTTGTTCGTTGGGCAAAATCTCTGGGATACGCCGTTGAAGAAGGCGAAACTCAAGCTGTTAGTATTGATTCACTTGAGAGTCTGTCTGATGAGTTAGACAAGGTTGACAGGGTCTTTATGCCTTCGTCTGTGGGTGTCAGTTTGCCCCGTGGGTTTATATCTATTTGTCAAGAGCCTGATTCAGCCTATGCGATGCTTATTGCGAAGATGGCCAGGCGTAAAAAACTTTCCATTGAGGTGTTCTCCGAAGCGGGTGTAGGATTTACCCGTGACTCTGAGCTTTGGGAACCCTACGCAATTTTTCCAGTCTATGAGTGGGGAAAAGCAGTCTACTTTCAGGGCAGAACGTATGTGGACATTCCGGGTGAATCTACCAAGAGATTTCCATCTAAGCGTGAAGTCAAGTTTGGATCGGCCTGTTGGGTCTACAATTTGGATGAGGTTAGAGAAACCCGGGCTTCTACTGTGGTTATTGTTGAGTCCATACTCAATGTGATGTCCTTACGACAAGAGTTTGCTCGTCGTGGTATCACCGGTGTTGTACCTGTGGCAGTGTTTAAACATTCAATTTCCTCCATGCAAGAGAGGAAGATCATGGCGATTCGTTCCGTCAAAGAAGTCTGTGTGATGTATGATGCAGATGCCACTCAGTCAGCTTTTAAGGAGTCACGCAAGTTCATGAACAGATGTCGTTTTTCAGTCGCCCACATACCTCAGACTCCAGAGGGAAGGACTCAGGACGCAAATGACAACGTTGAATTTGCCGTGGATCAATTTCTAAATCGCCAGTTCTATGACACAGCTGTTTCTCAACTAGAGATTTCACTACAAAATCTATGACCACAATCAAACCCATTGGTGAACGTATTGCCATCATCAATACTGAAGAGGCCTACGAAGGAAAGCTTGCCCTTCCAGAAAGCCGTTCCAAGACTCATGTCCACGGAAAATGTGTGGCGGTGGGTTCTGGTAAGTATCCAGACGGTACTGTCAAGGAGATCTATGCTAAGGTTGGTGAGGTCTACATCTATCAGATTGATGGCTCCCAGCAAATCAATGCGTCATTCAAGATCGACAATGAACTGGTCTTGCTGTTGCACCAGGCTGACATGATCTGTCGTCTTAATGATAAGACTGTCACGTTTGATTCTATCGATATGATGGGTCACTGGCTTCTTGTTGAACCCAGCTTTAAGTCTGAGAGCACCATTATCATTCCTGATACGTCCAAAGATTCTCAGCATGAGCTTCATCATTTCAAGTTGGCCAAGAAAGGTTCACATGCAGATATCGAAGCTAACATTGGGGATGAGATCTTCCCTGCTCGTGGCCGTCTAACACCGCTGAACATTGACGGCAAGACGTACTGCTTCATCCAGGACAACTTTATCTACGGTCACCTTCAGAGTTAATCCTGCCACATAGACAAAAAAACGGCCTGCATTTCTGCAGGCCGTTTTGCTGTGGTAATGGCTTAGATGCCACCGCCACCGGACGTGCCACCGTAGCCGTCCGAAGCAGGCGTGGTGCCGTTCGGAGCATCCGGAGGATTGCCCCAGTATTTGCCGATGACTGGATCGTTGAAGATCGCATCATAGCCCCAACCGCGCTTGCCAGCGTTGACGATGTCAACCTGAGCGCCGCGCAGATCGCCCTTGTTACGCAGCACAGTGGACACGTTGGCTGTGACCGACTTAGCAGCGCCGGTGTCATCAACACCAGAACCGAAGAAGCCGAACTTCTTAGCGAGGATGTTATAGCTAAGGGTCTTTACACCCTTTGGCTTGATGGTGACGGCCGAGCCGATATTAGTGAAACCACTGGCAGTGAGCGTCGAAGCAACCTTGGCTTGGAAATACAGATCGTAATCTGAAGTGTTCTCGATGATAAGATCGAGATTTCCAAGGCGCTCGTTAGCGTACTGCAAGTAGCCGTTGCAACGTGTGATGTCCGTTCCAAAACTTACTTGACTGACTTGATTCATGTTTTTGTGGGTTTAGGTTCACTCGAACCCGTTTAACTTACGTTATAAACACATTATTTCGGAATGACTACTTCCAACATGATTCAAGATCAATCTTCTAGACCTTATTGTGCCATCAATTCTTGGCCGAAGGTCAACAGATCTTCTTCTGGAATATTTATGCCCTTCTTACCTGGTGGGTTATTTTCTAAGTAGGCCTTCATCAAGTTTTGCACATCGAAAACAATCTCCTTCTGGGACGTCTCAACATTAGGCTTGTTGGTGGCCGACTCAATGTAGTCATAGACTGGAACAGCCCTGTGCGATAGTGGGTGGCCGTAGAATCGTTGGGCCTCCTCAAAGGACTTCATTCTAACTTCAAACCTGTCCTCTGAGTCCTCTCTAACAGTGGCTTCAAATTGGTCCAAGGTATGCCGCCTATACTGTGGCATCTTGGTTTCTACCAGTGAAGCTTTTCCACTTTCTGTATCAAGGACCATCACGTACTTCGTCTCATTCATCTCACCAAAGTCTTGTTGGAATGGTGAGCCAACATAGAAGCACCCTGGCTTTAACTCTTGGAATTTGTGAATGTGACCAAAAAAGGCTGCATCGACCTTTGGAATATCATCATTGGCCAGACCATCTTGAAGTGTAACACCATGGGCGGTGGCTCCTTGAATTGAGAAGTGTCCAAGAAGTATAACTTTCCTACAGCCAGCTTTTGCTTGTGCTTTCTTGACTGTTTCAATGACGATCTTCTTTAGCTCTTCCTCATTGTCAATGTATGAGACACACGCAAAGACAGCTTCACACCCTGGGAAATCAATAACTTCATGGGACTTAACCACGTTGAAGATGTTGTTGTACATCACGCCAGGGTGAACCTCAGTACTCCTCAACCACTGCTCATGGTTGCCCATGAGCTTTATATTTTTACCTTTGAAAGAAGACAGTGGCGTAAGGACAGAATGTATGGTGGGAATAGGAATTGCCTGCCTGTCATCTGTGGTATCACCAAGATCAATCAGGCCATCACACCCATACTTGTCATAGGTTTCCTTGAGAAATTCCATGGTCTTGTTGACACGCCATCTTTGCAATGGCATGGTTGGATCATTGAAACACCTCTCATGGCCATCAGAGGCCTGGAGATCACCATAGATTAGAAATCGCATCAGAGCAAGCTTACAATTGAATTTCGAATGGACCCAGCATTCTCTCGAATGAATGAACCTAAATGTGGCGCCCAGTCAAGATCAAGTATCTCAGTGAGTTGGGTGTAGTGAACTTTTCTCATCTCTGGATGCTTATCAGGTTCCTTGTTCACCATGGTGTCTAACGTCTTCACAGGCATGACAAACACAGCGATGACCCAGTGCCACTTGTCTACAGCTGCAATGTTCTCATAGACACCAATGATCTTACCCCTGGTTGGATCTGCTTCAAGATTCAGCTCCTCACCCAGTTCCACTGCAAACTGCTGGGCCAGAGTAAAACCACATTCGTGCAACCCAGATGGCAATGACCAGCAGTTCTTTGCAGAACGGACATTGGAACCACGATAGATGAGTGGAAAATTACCTTGAGGATCCACAGCAAAGCCAGAGGTGGTAACATATGGAGCTGGTGTTGGCAGATCCTCACATGTGCGCCATTTCCACTCAGCCTTAATGGGTTCAATCACAAATTCAAGAACTGTACTTAAGCCGTGACAATTGATCGAATTTTACAATTTCTGATGGAAGATACAGCCAGTGAGGTTTTGGACGAAAAGGCCAAAGCCTACATGGACCGTCTTCTGTTGAGACTCATGACATCTCCTGCCTTGATGTCATTTCTTGAGGCCACCCAGATTCTTAAAGAAGGAAATGACTACGTGGTCGAATTGCTCTTCAGAAAAGTGCCTGAAGAGCAAGTGGACGTGATCAAGGCCTTTATTGCTGAGCCAAACACTTCATTCTCTTTTGAGAAGAAAGGCCAGACTCACTTTGCTTTTAGAGTCAAACTAAATCCACAAGACCTGGATGGATCGGATGATTCCGAGCAGGGTCCAACGACTGGTGTTCCGGTGTGATGTACACCAGCCGACCCATGAGAAAGTCCTTGACAATCTTACGGCTCACATGCCCACGTGACTTGACGCTCTTAATCCCAAGATCTTGCACAGCCTTATCTAAGTCAATGCAGTCATTCTTTTCTAATCTAAAGGCAATAACTTCTTCTTTTCCTGGCGTCTTAACCTTACTACGAATGTTTTGGTTACCTTGTTCTGTCATGGTTAAGAGAACATACTCTACCTTAGTTTACAAGAACATATGAAATTTAGCACCATAGGGACAGAATTGCTGAGACGGATGGGCTTTATTGGCTCGGGAGACCCGGTCAGCTCGATCATTCCTCGTGCAAATACCGCGTCAGCTGGCCAGGAGCTGACAGACGACTTCATGGACGCCAGTCGCGTGGCCAATCCAGACACCTGGATGAAGTACGCGACAATCATGAAGCGTCCCACATCCATGGATCAAGTACTTGATCTTTGGGAGGAAATGGGAACCTGGGACATGATGGCAGCGGCTCTGACTGAGTTAGTTGAGGAAGCCACTCAACGTGATCCAATCAACCCTGGAACACTTTGGTTTGAATGCAATGATGCTGAGTTTGAAGATGATCTTAATGAGATGCTTGACCTCATTGGCGTTGAAGACATTCTCAACTCTCAAGTTTGGTACCTGGCTGCTCTTGGAAACCACTATGAGAAGATTGAGTATGCTCAAGGTGAAGGCGTCTTGGGTCTGCACTTCATCCATCCAAAGGCTGTCCGTCGTTACTGGTTAGAGAAAAATCGCCAATGCATTGGCTTCAAGTGGTCAGACCGTAAGCCACGGGCCAACGATATTTTTGTGGCCGCTGATGGCACCACAGAGATTCCCCGTGCTTCCATTGCTGCCACACAAGGACGCAGTGAAGACCTTTGGTACCCGTGGGACATGCTACACATGCGTCGCATGTTCCGCATGCGTACATCTGAATATGGTGAGGCCATCTATGATGAAGCTCAAGGAATTTACAAGAAGCTTCGCATGGCGGTGGACCAGATGGTTGTGCACAGAGCTCAGGTTCAGCCTGATCGTTATGTGATCAATATCGACGTACAAGAACAAGCCCCTGCTGACCAAATGCGTACGGTTCAGCGGTGGAAGCAAATGCTTCGTAGCAAGCAGTCATTTGGACGAGGTGACACAGACAGCATGTCAGCTCCCACTGATTTCAAGAGTTTCTACAACCCATGGGCACTTGATTCAGTACTGTGGGTTGCAATGCCCAAGGGGTTTCAGCACACCATCACAAAACTTGCAGGCACGGCCAATGTGCCGGACGTCTATGACATTGAGTTGTTGACTGACCTTTTCTATTCCATCATTGGCATGCCAAAAAGTTGGTTTGGCATTGGTGATTCTGGTGGTGGAGGTGCACCCTCTGGAAAATCACTGCTAGCTCAAGACATTCGCTTCCTTCGCAAGGTAAGATCCATTCGTAAGCCCATTCTTTCCCAGTACACTTGGTTGGGAAATTTCCACGCCATTCTTAAGGGCAAGACCAACCTGGATTCACTGAACATTCAGGCTAAGATGGCCGACATTGGCGGGTTGGAAGACCAGATGAAGTTGGACTTGTTGTCCACTCAGGCTGATATTCTCGGCAAGTTGGCTGACGTCATGGCTGCTTACAACCTGCCGAAAGAAGCCTGGGTTGAACTGATATTCAAGCGGTACCTAAGATTGCCTGACAATGTTGTCAATGTCTTTATGACGGCGTTGCCATCGCCCATGGAAGCTCCTGCTTTTGAAGCCAAGGGCAACCCAGATAACCTGAAGAGGATTTTTGAGACCATTCAGTCACGCCTTGACCCTGAAAAAGGCCAAATTATGATGAAGATCAAGTCAATCGTGGAAGCCTCTCATCTGGATAACCACGCCAAGAAAAAATACCGTAGAGCTTCTGACGTGCTGTCTGTTCCTCGTATTCGTGAGGGTGACGGCATCATGATTGGTGGTGAAGGACGGATGATTGCTGGCAACAGTTTTGAGGTCAGCAAGGATGCCTTGGACGGGCCTAAGAAACCTCTTAATGAGAACCAGCAGAGGACCAAGATGGTACCACTCTTTATCAAAGAGTCCACCGAAAAGCCACAGGCGCAAGCACAAGATCAGGGTCCAAAGCCAATATTTGAATCGGATAAAGACAACGAGCCTGCTTGGCGTAAGTATACTCGACTGAACAAATGACGACAACGACAAGTCATACATTGAAGAGCCAAACAGTATCAGTCTCAGTGACACTCACTGAGACTGATCCAGCTCTCACGTATTTGACTGGTACTATTCAGTGGGGTGATGGAACCACCACTGAGATCCCTTCAGCTCTTAAGTCCAACAATGTTGTGACTGGCACTTACAGCCACACCTATGCCAATAAGGGCTTCTACGTCATCAAGGTCTTGGGTAGAAATTTCAAGTCGCCCACTCCAACGACTGACTTGACTGTCATCTACCTTGACGTGGGCTCAGCAGTGGTTGTGGCAGTAAATCGTGGGTTTCTGCGTGGCCCAATATTACCGGATAATGCCTCTGTTGGTCGATGGATACTAAATGGAGGTTCAGACATCCAAGTCATATCTTCTGACTTGCGCAATCTTTTGCTCACACAAAAAGGTGAGCGTCTGATGAATCCTGACTTTGGCACACAGATTAGCAAGTTGGTTTTTGAACTAGACTCTTCTGTTCTTGAAGCTCAAGTGCAACAAGAAGTGAATCAAGCCATTGCAAAATTTGAACCAAGAGTCAGCGTGATATCCATAACCACTGAGAGACAGCCAGACCAACGTCAAATAAACGTTGCAATACAGGTTCAAGCCCTGAACCAGTTTTTGACTTTAGGCCTTAGTTACTCATGACCAAAAAGTCTAAATCTATCACGAAGGCCAAGATAATTCGCAGGTTCATGGAAGACTGCGAGTTGTCCTACATTGATGCCAATAAGGTCCATGACTGTCTTGTTGGACTTGTTGAGGAAGCCGTCATAAACCTTAGCAAAGTTAATCTTGGTCATGTTGGTTCTATCACGCCTAAGATAATTAAAGGCAAGTCAGTGTCGATGAATTTTAAGCGTTCAAAACAAGGCGTTGAAAAGGTACAGCGATACTTTTTCTTGGATGAACGCGTTCGCTTTCACCTTAAACTCTACAAGTCCTTTTCGGACAAGGTCGAGTACAATTACAAGCCATGATCACTCCACTTATACTTCCAAAAGCTGCTGGGCTTCCATATGGTAACGGTGACGTAAGACACCTTACCAATACAGACGCAAACTCAGCCACATCCATATCTTTTTCCACGCGTAATCTTGCTGAACGAGATAACGTCTTGGCTGAGGTGATCAACCAACTCATCTCTGAAGTCAACAACAAGGAGCAGATTATTGACCTGCCCATTCCTCGTATCTCACTGTCATCTTCACAATCGACAGTGGTGCTGAACTATCGCATACCTTCCGGCTTTGAAGCGAGAGTTTTGAATGGCATTGTGGCTTCAACGCCTTCTAACATTGTACGTGTTGAGGTCTTGTGGTCATCCACTTATGGAGCCACCACCGGCACGTCAGTGTCTTCTACCCTGAGTGAAGTCAGTGGCCAAACAACTTTCTATGGTGAGGGTGAATTCATCGTCAAGGTGACCAACATTGGTAGTGCAACAGCTGAAGTCTGTGCTGATGTTCAGATCACAATGAGACCGGTGGCTGTGGTTCAAGGTTCGCTGCTTATTCCTACGACGTCCACAAATGGCGGAGGTTCCTCTGGCTACTCAGGTTCATCTGGCCTATCCGGAAATTCTGGCTTCTCCGGCACACGAGGTGCCTCTGGTTTTTCAGGTTACAGTGGCAGCAATGGTACTGGGAGCCCTGCTTACACCACAGTGACTACCAGCTTCACCATGCCAGGTGAAACGAGCAGCGTGACTATCTATGTGGGTGACAACAGTTGGATGACTGTTGGTCAGGTCATCTACATTGCCACTGCTGGTTATTTCACGGTGGCTTCCAAGACGTCCACCAACCAGATCTCAGCCACAAACCCAAGTGGCTACAGCCAGGCGGGTGGAGGAACAATATCCTCTGGTGTGGGTGTTTCACCTGGTGGATTGAGAGGACTCAGTGGTGCAGCAGGTGGTTCTGCGTCCATCGCTTCCACGACTGCCACCATCACTACTGCTTACTCTGGTACAACCACTTCTCTTTCAGGCAGTTATGCTGCTCTTGTCAATGGTGCTGGTTCTTATACCGTTGGTGTGACCACACTCACGCTGGGTGCTAACACATTTAGGATAATCCAGGGCCAATTATTGGTGATGATGAGAACAGGCAATCTGGTGTTGACTCTACCCGCACCCTTTACAACGTCCAACACTTTCGTGACAGTCACTGTGGATGATGCATTTCAGACAGCCGGCCAGACATACAAGTTGATCACACCCACAGCCACTGTGCAGATAACTCTGCCTGCTGGTTACACCGCAGACACTCGCGTGGCCATCTCATACATTGGCATCGTTGTTGCCTAATTCTTTCTGCACATGTGAATCGGGGCAATCAGGCCAATACTTCTTAAAGCACTCTTTTATGAGTGCCCTGTAGGTCGAGTATCTTTGAGTCATCGTCATGTTTGAATTCAGCATGGCGATGACTTTTTCTTTTAGGCCAGATTCCACGAATCTGGCTCCAATCCTCTCGACTAGTTGACGTCCCAAGGACCCTCTGTAGATTGACGTTTCATAGGCTTGGTGCTTGCAAGCCCATGTCTTAAACCTGAACAGTCTCTTGAGCTCCAGGTCAGTCCAGGGATGTTCAATGGCTGACACTATCCAAGAACCAGTCTGGTCTTCCAAAGTGCAGATACACTCGCCTGAGTAGCGAATTCCACCACCGATAGCCGAGTTGTCAATCTTCAGCCTTATCTTTCCCAATGTGATTTTGCCAGTGGTATCATTTGAAAAGAAGGCCATTGTCAGTGACGCTGTCTGAGCGGATGGTTCGGTATAGCTGGGTGTCGTGTATTGTACCACGCCAGACGCAACAGTTGAACTACCTGAGGAGCCATCAGCATTCTTGTACGTGAATGTGGCCGTTGAGGCCTTAAAACTGTGAGACTGCACACCAGAGTACTGGGCCCCGCCAAAATAGTAGTAAATGACGTTCATGCTAACCCAAGCACTGCCCACATACACTTGCCATGTTACAATGGTGGCTTGTGATGCTGTAAACTCACACGTGACAGTAACACTGGGCTGAGATCCTCCCTCTGGCGCAAAACTAAAAGCCTCTGTGTTTAGTTGTTGGGTTATGGTACCAACTCTTGGCGGACCATACAGTGACAGACTGGCTGGTATGCTATAGATTTGGCCATTAGCCACAATCTGAAGGGTGACTGTACCAACCTTGTTGCCTATGGGGGAGTTGGGTGAGTCGTCAAAAGGCGTGGAACTATTGTCATAGACGGCCTCATCCACCACAGTAATGTTGCCATGAGAAACGGGCAGGCTTAAGTTGCGGTGCGCCTCTATGTTGGCCACCAGCAAGTCTACTTGGGCCGTTACAGACGCAAGATCACTGGCTGTTATCAGTTGAGATGAGTTCATGGCACAATTTGAGCTGGCACATAGTACTTGACACCACTGACTTGTATTACAACAATTCTGGCACTGCTGGACGGCCAACTTTGGCCCGCACTGTCCTTGTATGGGTTGACTGGTGTGGTTATCAGCAAACCTAAGTGAGTTTGTCCATGGTTCTGCTCAACGTGTTCCTCAAGAGCTGACTGGGCTTGGGTTGCCCGTTGCTCCAAGGACAACGTTTCTTCAGACGTGAGTATGCTAGTAGCACTCATCTTTGGTAGGATACAAGGATGTAAGCCTGTGAAGTGTAGATTGTAAGGTGAATCGTGTAGGTAACTCCATTCACCACTTGGTCATAGTCTTGGTCAGCAGACCCATACTGGAGCGTGCTAAGAAGATTTGTCATGGCCGTTTTCTCATCTGCAGAGGTACTTGCGTCTGAGTTGATCTCTAATGTCAAATTTACCAAAGCCAAGTCAAAGTCATCTTGGCTTTGAAAACCAAGGTTTGTTGAACTGGTGGACTCAGCCGTGGGCACAGACCCAAGCCCCACAAAGCTGTACTCAAAAAGACCAGAAACTGTTGGCACAGGAACAAAGCTCTTTATGGGTAAGTAGACTTTTTGTACGGTGCCACTTTCATTTTGCCCGCCAATCAGCAGACTATAGACACTCAGGCTGTTGCCTCCAGAATCTGTGAAGGTGTAGGCCACAACCCCTTCAGAGTCATGGGCATTCAAACCCTCCAGGGAGTGAGTGTACAATGCATTATTGAGGCTCAGAACTTTAAAACTTTCTGAGCCCAATGAGCTATCAGTGATGAGCGGACTGTTCATTAGCGTGTGGGAGGCTCAGGCAACTCTTCTTCCTCAGCGTTCACGCCCAATCTATCAGCCAAGGTCTCTTCGTCCTTTGCCACATTACCTTCTTCTCCAGCGACCATCTCCTCTTCCTCTTGTCCTGGAGCGGGTTCCAGCAACATGGGACTCAGCGCATCATCAGCCTTATCTTTGGCCATGTTAGGGTTGTCAGATGTGCCTTCCTTCTTGTCACCTTCTTCACCAGGTTCTGGCATCTTCTCCAAGTACCAGTTAAAACCCTCTAGCATTTCATCAGCTTCAGGGCCCATACCTGGGCTTTTCTGAAGTCCATTGCGTAACACAAGGATTTCACCGTAGGTGAGCTCTGCGCTGTACGTATTAAATTGTCCGGCCTGTTTCTTTAGTTTCATACGTCTCTAACTACAGTTCTTGTACTCATGAAAGAATTCCTCACAAAGGTAAGGGATAGGAAGTTTGATGTGGAGGATCCAGAGTTTGTGGACGATGCCTTTAAGCACCGCAGATTCATACGTATAGAAGGTACTCTTAGCGAGATTCGAACACGTCAAGACATCACAGAAGACAATACCATCAAAGATGTGCGTCTTTCCAGTCGTGGTTACAAGGTTGTGGGTCGAAGAAAGCTATTCCAATGAATATCATTACTTTCCACAAGCACGTTGAACTTCACTTCAACAAAAGCACCGGCCAATCTGTGTTTAAGGGTTTGCCCGGAAGTCACTATATTTTTGGCCGAGCACAGCTTGTGAAGCTCTCACAGAGCCAAGACTTCCAGAAGTCAATACTCAAACAATCGCTGCTGGAACCCAGATTGGCCAATTTTGTGGCCAGAAAAGGTGAGGGTGGCAACGTTCTTGTTTACAATGGTTGTGGCGGTTTTGGCGACCAAGTTATGACTTGGCCTCTTACACTTATACTGCACAACATGGGTTACAAAGTACACGTCCTTGTTGACCCAGGAAATGCGGAGTGCTGGTCAAATTTCTCATGGATACGGTCGGTGAATGTACTTCCCATGGACTTGTCGGTGTTTGGTCTTTTTGATCACCACCCCATGTTTGAAGTGGTGGCCAACTTAGATGAGCACCACCCACAACTCCACCCGTTGGACTCGATGCTATTCAAGATAGGAATAGATCCCTCATCAGTGGACCCAGCCCTGAAGTGTGTGGCCCCGCGCTTTACACCCGATGAGGTAACCACTGCTAGCAACACAATCTTTGGCCGACGCATTGGCATCTTTCAATTGTCAGCTGCATCACGAGTGAGGTCATTGACTCCTGATGAGTCTGTCAGCCTATTGAAGCATGTGGCATCAAAGTTCCCTGACATCATCTGGTATGCCATCTATGATGGCATTGGCCACACCCATGTTTTCAAGGACATGCTCAAGGACCACCCTTTTAATGTGGTACCGTACACAGCCCCCAACCTAAGGGTGCTATGGGCAATGATTGGCCAAGCTGAGGTCTGTGTTGCACCTGATAGTATGGTTGTGCACATTGCTGGTTCACAAGGAATACCCTGCGTTGGATTGTGGGGACCTATTGATCCAGAAACCAGAGTGCGATACTACAGGAATCATTCGCCCATCTTCAAGAAAGATGCTTGTCACATGGCACCCTGTCATGCGTATACCACTTCTTTTCCTCAATACTGTCCCACAGCTAATATGCCTCAGTGTGCTGTACTGAGTGCAATACCCTTTGATGAAATTGTCCAGAAAATAAAGGTGTACACAGATTTAACAGGCCAATAAAAGCGAATCACGCGGGATAGCTACATGAGCAACATCGACTTAGATTTTTTACGTGAAGGAAACCCAGGTGTGTTTGAGGAAGTTGTCACACGCAATAGCTACGGGTTAGACCAGGGTTGTTTTAAGGACCAACTGGTTGTGGACGTGGGTGCCCACATGGGTACTTTTGCTTACATGGCCCATTTTCGTGGCCAAGCAGACAAAGTAATTTGTGTTGAACCCAATGCCAAAAATTATAAAAGATTGGACCAATGTTTTGGCAATCATCAGGGTTTTTTTCTTCACAATCGTGCAGCCAGCCACAACTATGAACCTGTCCTCATAAGTGATGAGGACAATAATTCAAAAGTTGGTCACGGTTCCAAAGTTTTTAGCATGCCTTTAGAGGAGATAACTCGTGGATACCATGCCTATTTAGGCCGTGCAATCCTGAAGATGGACATAGAGGGTTCTGAGTACGATGTTCTCTGGTCAGCTCATCGTCGTGATATCACTTTTTTTAAGACCATATTCATTGAGACACACATTTCGCAGGCGAAGCACCACGCCATGTGTGAGTACTTGTTTCAATTTGGCTACAAGTTAACAAATCAAAAACAAATGTTTTTCTGGTGGACCCAACCTAATGGTCAACAAGTGGGTCATCGACCACTTGACGCGTGGGTGTCACGATTCGATCTATGATTTTCATACGAGAGACTGCCATATACATCCACATTGAGGGTGATGCTAAAGAGCTGTCTTCACTTATTGAGGCCACCAAGATACGGCCACCCAATTACTGGCGGGCAGATTCATACCAGCTCTACAAGATGAGTGGTGGCAAGAAGGGTTGGGATGGCTACATGAAGCTGATTGAACGTAGTGCTGCCCAAGCTGGTAAGGCTCTTCGTGGTTTGCAAGACTCTGTGCTGGAAGCTTGCAAGACTTTGAACATTGAGGTTGACAAGGAAAAACTCATCAAGAGTCCATTTCATGGTCTTGTTGTGGATGATGTCCCTGATGATTTACTAGTCTCTGACTTTGAACT
>TARA_R110002126_G_scaffold155833_1_pt1 | contig 90819 bp, 88 predicted proteins | sample TARA_R110002126 | Tara Oceans TARA_R110002126 (sample SAMEA4397536) | marine metagenome | biome: Polar Biome; feature: [DCM] deep chlorophyll maximum layer (ENVO:01000326); material: water (ENVO:00002006), including particulate matter (ENVO:01000060) such as... | depth 30 m
CTTATCCTGGATGCGCAAGGTGGTGCAAATCGAGTGGTTACGTTTGATGCCGTGTACCTCATAGCCCTTTTCGAGCAGTAACTCTGCAAGATAGCTGCCGTCCTGGCCTGTTATTCCGGTTATGAGTGCACGTTTGGTCATATTTTTCATTTCACTTTCTTGTTGTCTACCGGCTTTGCGCTGTGTCCGATATTGACGATCAGGTACGCGCCTTACCCCGGCAGTCGATATTGTAGCTTTTTGAATTGCTCCAGTTTGATGTTGGGGCAGTCCGTCATGGTCTGTAACTGCCGCATAGTATCAGTCAGGTTGGATGTAGGGCTGGATATCTGTTGAGCTCTGGTTTCCCAACAGTAATGGATCAGGGATAAGCTTGGCTGGGATTCATGCATTCGACGGACTTAAGCCATTTCGGCGGACCAGTCCCATTTCTATGTGAACGGCAAGCCCAATCCAACTAGACGAAGGAATCAGTGTTTCTGGTGCAGATCACATGACCGAGTGGGAGGTTATCGGCGTCAGCGGCGGCAGTCACCATACCCCCGAATGGAGCGAAACCGCCGGTCGATACAGATATGGCTCCTGTCATCAAATACGGGCAGAGGCATCCGAAGAAAGCTTGTGCCATCTGGCTGATTGTGGATGTTGTCGCCGATTTTCCGCGTCCAGCCCACATCCACATCATTTCTTACCATTTAAATAGGGCAATCAGGCCATATCTGTTTGGCCAAATTTGCCCGCATTGACCACCGCTTTTCATTTTCGGTCTTGCGTTGCTTGGAATTAGTTAGCGGTAAGCCATCGACGATGTGGCCGGAGTTGGGGACGAAGTTCATTGCCAAAATAGTCGAGTCAAAAGCCTTCATCACGCGCCCAGTCGTTATTTTGCGCAAACACCACTCTTTCATGGCCCCTGTCGATGATCAGATCGAACCCAGAGAAAAAGATGTTGCACTAACCCGTTTCCACAACCTCTGGAAGCTTCATCGCGCCATCCATGCCAACGGTTTGGAGCAGTGAATGACATCACAAAACCCATATTAAATTGCAAGAAAACCAAAGCAATGAAGCCTATTCTTTGCAAAAAACCAAACTTCTAAAGATTTATCCAATAAGCAAAAATATTCAGTCAGAAAATCGTCTCGGAAGACGAATTCGTACAACCTATCGCAATATTTTTGATTACTTAAGATTTCCAAAAGAGTAGATCATTGCGAATATCAATAATAGATATGCAAGTTTGGCGACGCCTGTTGCTTACAGAGGAGTAGGATTGAAATTTTAAGTTACAAAAAACTGGGAACCTAATTTTGAGGCTACGGTGGTTCTAACGTGTGCCGGCCACGAACTATGCAGAAGCGTGAACTACATTGACTCAAATACGACATTGGAATGGACGTGTAAAAGCAGTTTGTTTCATCAGTGCGCAAGTTCTTTCAGACGACCTTTAAAATAGTTGATCGTATAGCCCAAACCTTGATCGAGGGGGATGGTCGGCTCCCAATCCAAAAGGCGTTTGGCCATAGAGATTTCTGGTTGGCGCTGCTTCGGATCGTCTTGCGGCAATTCGCGATAGACGATCTCAGAACGAGAACTGGTCATCGCCACTACTTTTTCAGCAAGTTCCTTTATCGTAAACTCATTAGGGTTACCCAGGTTCATAGGCCCGGTTACAGTCGCGTCCGTTTCCATAAGTCGGATGAGGCCGTCGACTAGATCGTCGACGTAGCAGAATGAGCGCGTCTGAGAGCCAGGGCCATAGATCGTTATTGGTTCATCCTGCAGTGCCTGCACAACAAAGTTTGAGACAACTCGGCCATCAGCATGGTGCATGCGAGGACCGTAGGTGTTGAATATTCGAGAAACTTTGATCTCAAGGCCGTGTTGGCGATGATAGTCGAAGTAAAGGGTTTCGGCACAGCGCTTCCCCTCATCATAGCACGACCGCGGACCGATCGGATTGACATTTCCCCAGTAGTCTTCGGCCTGAGGGTGCACGGTAGGGTCGCCGTAGACCTCGCTAGTAGAGGCTTGTAAGATCTTGCAGCCCAGTCGCTTAGCTAGCCCCAACATGTTTATTGCTCCGTGTACTGATGTCTTTGTTGTCTGCACAGGGTCGTGCTGGTAATGCACCGGGGAGGCAGGGCATGCCAAGTTGTATATCTCATCGACTTCGATGTAGAGCGGGAAGGTCACATCGTGGCGCATCAACTCGAACCGCGCGTGGCTGTGAAGGTGATCGACGTTCCGCTTTGTGCCTGTAAACAAATTATCGACACAGATAACTTCGTGGCCCATGTTTAGTAACCGGTCGGTGAGATGCGAGCCGATGAAACCCGCCCCGCCGGTTATCAATATACGTTTACGACTATCGTATATACGTGCCATAAAATAGGTCCCATTCTATAGGTTAAGAAGCTGTCAGTTGTTAATTCTGTTCGTGGATTAGCAGACGGATTGTGTGAAAATACCAAGCCTTGTATGCAGCGTAATGGAAGCCCGGACTGCCATCTAAAAAGCCACGTTTCACGACATAGGTAAATGCAAAATAGAACGCCGGGTACCACCACTTTGCAAGGTGTCTGTACTTGAATTGTTGCCGGTTGGTTAGGTGAGACCAAGCTTTTGGCTGGCTTTGCAGAAGCGCGTAGCGCTGAGCTTCCCATTGGGCATAATCGCGGTGTTTTCCAATGAAATGAGCAAGCCCCTTGAAATCCCAATGATCGATCCGGGTATTGATCTGACCGACCTTGCCTTCAATAACAGGATGCTCGTGAATTTCCATATCGAGCTGACTCCAGTTCTTTTCATCAATCCGCTCGTAAAGCGCCTTGCCGACTTGAAAAAGAGCCAGTTTTCTCTGCACAAGACCATAACGAATTTTTTTTCCCAGGAAATAATTCATATAGTGCAGCCAGTAACCTTGGAGTTCTTCGCGCCCGAGCGCAACGGCCAGTTCGTTGCAGAAGTCATCATTGATATATTCGTCGGCATCGAGGAAGAGCACCCAGGGCGTGGAAATGGTCTCGTTGAGAAGAAACCAGTTCCGTTTTTTCGGGTATTCCCCATTCCAGTTGAAATCTACGACCCGAACCCCGAAACGCGCAGCTATCTCGCGGGTCCGGTCGGTCGAACCGCTGTCGATGACTACAATGTTAGAAAAACGACCAAGACGGTCGAGGCATCTGGCGAGATTCGCTTCTTCGTTCTTCACAGGTATAACTACTGTCACCGGCAGCATCTGGTCTATTGGCCTATGTTCGGACATTTTTGTTCCGGTTCGAGACAATTGTGGCAGGATTTCCCACGGCGATCACACCGGCTGGAAGGTCTCGCATGGTGACGGACCGGGCACCCAGTATTGAACCTGTACCTATTGTCACGCCAGGTCCGATAAACGCATCGGCCGCAATCCAGCAATCGTCGTCGACCGATATCGGCTTCGTTATAAGTGGCATGTCGGGTTGGCGCCAGTCATGCGTCCCAGCACACAGATGTGCCCCTTGCGAAACGGTTGAGCGCGCTCCGATGGCGATCGGACCGAGTGCGTATAGGATCGCATGGTCGCCGATGGCGCAGTAGTCACCGAGGGTTAGATTCCAGGGAATGGTGATATGGACGGTCGGGAAGATGTGGGCGCTTTGCCCGACTTTCGCACCGAACACTCGTAGGAGCGCCCGACGCCATCCCCAAAACGGACGCGGACTGAGTGCAAAAAGAGGATGTGCTAGCGCCCAGAGCAGACGACCTCCTTGCTCGCGGCGCGACCATTTGCGCGCCTTACGGTTGGCAGAGACATCGATCTGCTGCGGCTTAGAAGAGGGTGTAGGAACCGACGTCATGTTACCACAAACTCTGGCAGGTCTCCGGAACCAGCACACCAGTGATAGAGGCGTTCCATTTTTTCGGCGATGGTTTCCCATGAAAAATCGCGCTCCATCCAGTCACGCCCCATCGCGCCCATCTGTGCTCGTTCATCGTCGCTTAGCGCCATGCCCTCCTTAAGTGCTGCCGCCAAGGATTCGGGGCAGTGATCGACCCACCAACCGCACCGCTCAGTGATAAGCCCCTCCCAAGGAGCACCGAAAGTAGAGATCACTGGAGTCCCATGCGCCAGTGCCTCCGCTACGACCATTCCAAAATTTTCGTGCAAAGTCGGCAGGACGAAGAGCGCGGCGTCTGCGTAAGCCGACGCTTTTGCGTCGCCATAGAGCGGCCCCTCGAAACAGACATTTGACAAGCCAAGTTCCTGCGCCAACATCTGGAGTTGTCCCGAATGCCCTTTTTCGGAGGGACCAACAATGCGCAGTTCCCAGCCTAAGTTCGCCCCCGCTAAATGCGCCCAGGCCCTTAGTAGTCTGTCTATACCCTTTTTGGGGTGGATCCGCCCGAGATAGAGGACTTGGCGGGGGCGGCTTGGACTGAGGGCCCCGGGTGAAGTGACGGGGGCAACGTCTATTCCGTTGGGGATTACTGCCACCGGCTTTTCAAGGCCGAAGGTGCGAATGTCATCGACCTCGGACAGAGCGGTGGCATGGAAACATCTGATCGGGCGCAGTGCCCGCCTTTGGAATAGGTGCCAGAAAAGCTTTTTCTGCCGGGCCGAAAAAGCGAGCGCCGCCTTCCCAAGCATGCCCCGCGGCGAGAGAATCAGCGGCACACCTGCTCGCTCGGCAGCAAGGCCAGGATAGATGTTCGGCATGCGCCAAAGGCCATGGACATGCATAAGGGCTCCATCCCGAGCAGCCATTGACACCGAGTGCGCCAACGCCCGCGAAGGGGCCAGTTGCGCAGGCAGCGAAAATAGGCCTGTATCGGCATGAAAACGGTAGTATTGTACACCGTTTTTTATACTGATGCCTGGCGTTTGCGCCAGACTCATGAGTTCGCTTCGCCCGCCACGCGCAGCCAAGGCCTCGGCCAGTCGAACCACCGAGTAGCTTGGCCCCGCGCTTTCATCCTCAATGGAGGTAACCACTTGAACGTTGTGCATGGTCAGGTCCCGGTCATCCCCGTTTCGCTGCTTTCAGAAAAGCGTCGGCTTGTGCGCACCAGTTATCGACGGTGAGGGCTGCACCCTTCGCCGCGCTAGAGCGTGACATCGCGGCGAGTGTTTTTTCATCCAATGAATCGATCTTTATTACGGCTCGTGTGATGGCCTCGGGTGTGACCTCCTTCAGGAGGAGACCGTTGTCGTCATCAAGGAAGCGGTCGACCGCACCGACAGCCTTTGATAACACCATAGGGAAGCCGGCAATTGCGAACTCGTGAACGACCAACCCCCATGCTTCGCGATGGCTTGGCAAAATGAATATACCACCGCCTTTCAGCACCTCGCGGAAATCCTTGGGCTGAACGAACCCCAGGTGTTGTATGCTGTGGTGATCCGGGGCTTCCGCCTCCAAGGGGCCGGTCCCTATACAAACGAGAGTGAGATCACTCTCATGTGTTTCGTGAAAATCGATGAAGCCTTGCCAAAGTTCGCGTAAGCCCTTCAACTCAAGATATCGGCCGATAAAAACGAGCCGCTTTATCGGCGCTCCGGAATAGCTTTCAAGGATCGGCGCGAAATTGGTTTCGTTCGCTACCAGTAGTCCCTCACGGATGCGAGACTTGGGGAAGCCGATCAGTCGAGCAAAGCGGTATTGACGGGTGCCTGGCACCCAGACGAAGTCAAACAGATGTGTGATCCTAAGTCTGCCCCAAACCATGCCGAGAACCTGGCGGAACGTCCCACGCCATTGAGTATCCATTGTCATTACCGCCCCAGTTCCCGTGGGCCGGTTTCGCACTGCACCGAGGTAGCCATTGTCGGCCCATCCAAAGCAAATGACGAGTTGAGGCTGGAGCGTTAGTATCATTTCGTTGATCGCGGCGTCGTTCATCGCTTCTCGCTCATAGAACGAAATGCCCGCCAGGCTATCGGGAAAATCGAACGGAGCTTCCCGGGGGTCAACCCCCAGCCGCACGATGTGCAACTCCACGCCTGAGCGTATGTGCCACATTCGGAAACAGTTGAGCATGTAGTCGGAAAGTCGGGTCATGAGGATAACCGCCTTCATGTCTTCACCGTTTCCCTGTTGGTTAATAGCCTGTGTAGGACCGCCCCGACTGCTTCGTACGAGTAATGTCGCTCTGCATGAGCGCGCGCGCGTTTACCCAGAGCGATTGTCTCATTTGGGTCCACTGCCAGCCTTTCGAGCGCCGCTACAAGGGCATCAGTTGTAAGCGCTGGCAGGACAATCAGGATATCGTCACTAAGTTCGGCTATATCCCCGACATCAGTTGCGATGACTGCTTTTCCGTAGCCGAGAAATTCGTAAACTTTGGACGGGGTTTTAAAACTTGCGTGTCGCCCCTGCGGATCCTGCAGTGCCAAGCAGACGTCGGCACTTTCCAGTAGTTCCCGATAGGCTTGAGTCGAGGTGAACCCGTGGTAGTGCGCTTTTACATAGCGAAGAGTTTTAAGTTCCTGTTCAACCCAAAGCGCCATATCCCCTGTTCCGGTAATCTCGACCTCGATCTCGTTCGCATCTTTTAGCTGGTCGTACTTTTGCAATGCTTTGAGCAAGATGTGTATCCCGTGCTCACGTTCGACCTTGCCCGCAAAAAGTACACGTAAAGGCGCCGCTATGTGGCTAGCGGCTTCACTATCGACAGCAATGCAACCTGTCACTACCGTGCTTGTAGAATTTTGGGGGAGATATTCAAGAAAACGGCGGGTTGGAACCACGAAAGTGTTAGCCATGCGAGCGAGGAGATACTGGCACATCCAATAAATGATCTGTTGCACAGGGCGTGTTTCAGATTTCGGCAGCCAGTCACAAAGCTTTGGTTCCGAAATGTCCTCCATGTTTTGAAGCAGTTTGAGACCCCATACGTATTTCATATAGGCAGCAAGCAGCACTAACGACGGATTGAAATTGTAGATCACCGCTGCTGCCACGTCGCCTTTTAGCAGCAGAGCGCGGAGCACAAGGAATTGCATCAGTGGGGCAGCCAAAACATTGAGCCCCGGAAAATTGATCATTGCAGCGAACACGGCGGGGATCGTCCCCGCCCGATGAACTCGCACCGGCAACAGAATTGGCCCGCGAGTCCTCGCGTGTAGGCTGGTAGCTGGTGACAGTAACACCGGACGGAAGCCTGCTGCGGCGATTGCTTGCCCGAGGCGTTGCATCCGGTTTGACCCAGCCACGTTGTGCGATCGGAGACCGCGCTCGCGCACGATCGCCTCATCTACATAACCGCCGAGATATAAAACTCTATTGGGAGCATTTGTAGTCCGAAAGTGTCCTGGCACTTGTCGCGTGGGCATCACTTCAAATATTCCCAACAGTTTTTGATAGCCGCCCGCCAGATGAATCTTCGCAGACAAGCGCTTCGTTCGGTTCAAGCATTCGAATCACGCGCGCCGGATTTCCCGCGGCGATGCAGCGAGGCGGAAGGTCGTTGGAGACGACGCTGCCTGCCCCCACCACCGCGCCCGCCCCGATAGTAACGCCCTTTAGGATGAGGCAGTGCATCCCCACAAATACGTCGTCGCCTATCACCACCGGCCGGACAGCAACTTCAGAATCTGTCTCCTCCCATGGCGTACTAAACTCCGAAGGATGACGCTTCCGGTAATCGACGGGATGCGAATTCGTATCTGTCACCGTTACGTTTGCGCCGAGCATCACCCGGTCGCCGATCTCAACTCGTTCAGCGGCGCAGATAACCGCACCGCTGAAACCAGCATGGTCGCCGACTCGGATCAAAGCGCCCGGGCGCAGGGTGGTGATCATGCAAGCGCGGTTTAGTCCGTGACGGTTCGCAGTCGCACTCGACAGGAATCGTCCACCGGAACCAATGCTAATCGTGCTGTTGCGGGTACGTGTGAAAGAAATATGGCCGACGAACTGATTGTCGAGTCCCAAAGCAATGCCCCACCAACTTGCTGATAGGCGTGCCAAGGCTGTCCACCAGTGTTGCCCTAACAACTGAACGACGATCCGCGTATAATGAGGCAAGCTGCCGCGATCTAGACGCCGCAATGCGGTTTTAATCCTGCTCATACAAAATTCTCCATTGCCTTGCGAAACTCAGCCGGGTTACCCATGAGGCTTGCGTGTTTTCGGAGCGTCTCATCGTCTAAGTCCCACCAGTGCAAATTCTGCAGGAATTTAACCATCTCGCGGTCGAAACGGCTTCGGATAAATTTCGCTGGCACGCCGCCGACAATAGAGTAAGGCATTACGTTTGCAGTCACGACGGCACCCGCCGCGATAACAGCCCCATCGCCGATGTTCACACCGTCACTTACAATTGCATTGGCGCCGATCCAGACGTCGTTGCCAATAGTGACGGGGAGAATTTCCACCACAGTCGCATCTGAAATGTATTTCGTAGCTCCGGAGGCGGCCTCGGAATAAAAGCCTGGGTACGTCGATACCCTGTCTGTTGGATGTATGCCTAGACCAACCCTGACATTTGGTCCAATCGAACAGAATTTTCCAACGGTGCACGACTTGAGCGTGCTGCCGCCACCGACATAGCTGTTGTCGCCAATGACTGAGTCAGCAACAGTCGCGCCTGCGTAAACGGACACTGCGCGACCGAAAGTACATCCAGCGCCGATCCGCACGCCGGGATAAAACTTAACGGTCGGATGATGCGAGACTGCGTGTAGATAACGGAACGGCCCCGCTACCGCTTCTTTTACCCAGAGCCAAAGTGCGCTCCTTGGGATCATCGACGCTGCCCCCATTTATTCCGCATGACAAGTGCGAGTACGGCACCCCAGAATACCGTCACCACGGCTCCTGGTGTCATAATATTGTTTTGGATGGTCATGAAACTAGCTAGCAAGCCCTGTACAGCAAGAACGTGCATGAAATAACCTCGCGCGGGGAGGCGTGTTGTTATAAATTCAAGTGTAAATGCAATTATAGCAATACTTACGAAAATCCCGCTAGGTCCGAAATCGAAAATCAAATCCGGAAGAATTGAGCGTGGCACCACGATCGCCGAATTGTATGTTGACTCGAAATAGTATGCAACGCCCTTCATGACTTCGGAAGATTGAGTCACGTCGATCAGCCCGATTCGCGACAGGATACTGACAAACCAGCCAAAGGTGTTAAGGCCATTGGTGCGTTCGCTAGATAACGCAGCGAATACCCAGTCGTCCATCGCGACTAGCGTGGAAACGGGCCAGATCAGTAGCGTGTAGATAATATCCAATTTATGGCCGTAGCCGCCCCGAGCGAACCCCATCAAAGCAAAGGTCAGAAGGAGAAACGCAAGTAGCCCTCCCAAAGTAATAATCTCACGCGAAGTAAAGAAGAAAATCGGCATTCTAAAACGACGCCTCCTCACGATACTAGATCGCGCAAGAAGAAGGCTTGAGAGGTAGGCGAGCATGAAACTCAAGAGGAAGGTGCGTCCACCGTTTGCTAGACCAAGTGGAGCAGCAACGAGGATAACCAGACCCAGAGCTTTGATATCAACTCCTCTGTATGAATCCACTAAGCCTCGCATTATGACCATCATTGTCATGAGAACGGACAGATGGGATCCAATTCGAAGCAATGCGCCGCCCTGCCTCTGCCTATAAACAGCCCGGACTTCGCTCAGGTAGTCCATGTTAAGGCCAACTGATGCAACACGCTGCAGCAGGAATGCGCAGCCAATCACAAATAGAAATAGCATTACCTTCGTGTTGAAGCGCTGTAGAACCCATTCCGTATTCTCAATAAGTCTGAGATACCGTTCAGATTTATTTCGTGGGCTAGGGATGATAATCGAAAGTAAAAAGCCAAAAAACGCACCATTGAACATCTGCATGAGGTAAGGAGTAGAGTAGGTGCTGAATGACCTCCAATCGCTAGTGTAAGCGACTATTGCTCCGACAAGCAAAAAGGTCCACCCAAACCAGAACGCAATCGACGCTGAGATAAGCGGTTTGCCAAGCAACGTGCGTACGAAAATAGTCAAACAGCCGTAAGCAAAGACACGTGTAAGGAGATTGGTTAAGTCCTCCAACATGTTAAAACTGTGGCAGTCCAATTACCCCGCCGTGCTGCCGTATATTTGGATCGACTAAACAGTTCATAAGGCCCCCGATATCCACCGAAAGCGTCTGTAAAGGGGCAAGTTGGCGTAGAATATTGGCTGAACCGATCCCCGCCGCCACCAAGCATACATCGACGTGCTCGATATTTGAGGAAAGGTCAATTCGATCAGTCATTGATGCCGATAAAGAAATTGGTAGAAATTGGACCCTTGCCGCCCCCATTGCTTCAAGAGTGGCGCGGATGCGCTTCTCCTTTTCGGGAATGATGCCGGTTACGATGAGTATCGAGCGCCTTTCGATAAAAGCCCGCCAGCCCGAAGCAATGAATAATGACGGTGCGAAGTGGAACGGTACGTAGTTTTCAGAACCGAAGGTTATATCTTGTGCCTCGAAGTAACTTTCAAGAGCCTGGTTATATTCCGTAAAGGCATTCAGGCCGTTGTCATTCACATAGCAAGCAAGATAACCGTAACGTGAGATATATCGAATACTATCGATCAGTTCCGCCCGGAGTCCGCGCGTCATTTCGGGTGAGTATTCCTCACCCCAGGACGTTTTCCATTTGTCTGGGTTCTTAATCCTCAGCCGCTCGGCAGCAATAGCTGCGATTTCCCGGATCAATGGTCGTCGTGCCGAATTGAACTTGCGCCCCATAAGAAACCGGTACTCGCCGTCGGCCATTCTGTAGATTGGCAAAAAGCGCGTCCCGATTGCGTCAAGGGAGGTTTCGCGGAACTCGGAAAACCATTCTTCGCCGTCGATGTCGCGAAACGACCAAGCGTGGAGGTGGCCACCATAGCCAATCCCGGCATTGCCGAGCCCGACAAAATCGAGGTCTATACGGCGATTTAGGGAGCTTTTCATGGTTTGCAACTCACGTTTAAAAGGCATATCAAGTGCATTTTTGTCTAGCTCTGACTAATTTTTGAATATTGTTGGCGTAGCGAGCACCATAGTCGGCCCAGGTCAGGTCTTGCGAGACGCGTGCCTTAGCGTTTTGCCCCATTTCATGGGTCAACGCGCGGTTCTCATAGAGATTGAGAATCTTAGCCTTCAGCGCCTCTACATCCCTTATTGGAATGACATAGCCTGCCTTGTTGTCGTCGCCTATCAGGTCGGCACCGCCAGTATTCGTGGTGCAGATGATCGGCAGTCCACATGCCATTGCCTGCGGCTGGACCATCGCCATCCCTTCCTCAATAGACATTAGCGCAAAAACTGAAGCTTGAGAATAATATTTGTGAAGTTCCGCCTGCGGTTTGTGGCCATGGAAAAAGACTCTGTCGTTTCCGTACTGCTCAATAAAGGGCTGCATGTCGGGACTGACATTTCCTACGTGCCAAAGCTCCGCGTCCCTCAGGTCGAGTTCTGAAAAAGCCTGAAGCAGGTAGCGGGACCCTTTGCGGATGCTAAAACCTCCTACGTTGATGATCCTGAAAACTTTGTCTTCCTTCAATATTTGGCGAAAAGAACTCAGGTCCACGCCATAGGCATTCACGAGCAACTTTTCGGAATCTACACCGTGCTCTATGAAGGTGTCACGCACGAATTTCGATGGGATCGAAATGTAGTCGGCCAGTTCGTATTCTAACAATTCGCGCTGCCAGAACTCGTACATCGGGTCAAAGTTTCTCCCGATCCTTCTGTTTTCGTCAGCCATCAGAGCGCGCCAAGTGCTGCAGTGACTGCTGCCTCGTTCAATAATGGTAATCATGCCCGCCTCGCGCGCGGCGATGATCGCTTCCAAGCTGGATCCGGTCCAGCCGATAAACACATCCGCGTCGCCAACAAGTTTCCGCGCCGCCCGGCGTGCGTGGGCGCGTTGCACTGTAAGGTCGATTCGCGCGTGGTCCAGTAGCCTGAGCTTTCTGTTTGCCCTCAATAGTGCCTCTAGATGGGGTTCATTGACGGTGCTAGACGCTGGGAAACCCCATCGCTTGGTGAGAAATTGCGGATAGGTCGTTTGAAGCCGGTTGAACATCCCATGGGTCTGAAGTTCTCGTGCGAGATCGAAAGCGTGGAAACGTCCAACCACCGAAATGTTCACTCGCGGGATTGCAAAGTCATCCTTAACCATGTTTACCCTCCGTTTCGGCTATGCTTGATACGGTTCAGCATGGAGCGCACAAGTTCTAAATCTCCGCGCCCGGGCAAAAGGCTCCGGTCAAGTCGAATATCGCCGTTGATCAAAAGGTGCCTCGCTCCGGCCAGAGTTGAAGCGACATTCGATAAGCCGAAAAATAAAATCAGCGCGGTTGGTGTTGTGTAGCCCGTAGCCATAAAGCCAGCCAACATTACCGCAAACGACGCCAGTGCCATATCGGCGGAGGGACGCCCAACCCCCAGAGAACGGCCAGCTTCCAAAACTATAATTCGGATAGGGCTTGGCGCAAGCGCGAATAGCAGCCCAATTGAAAGCTCGACTGCCTGTGAGAATTCTGCGCCGTACAGCAATGGAACAAGGTGCGGCAGTAGCAGTGCCCCGGACAGGACGGTTAATATCACGAGGAAGAACGAGAGGCGCAATGCTTGGCTGATCCGGTCTGATCTCTCTTCACTACGAATGCCCACCAAGTAAGGGAACAAAACTGTCGTTAGCGAGGCGGTCAGGACGCCGTAGCCAGCTCCCACGGCAGAGAACGCGACAAAATAGTAGCCTAGTAGGTCTAGCGGCCAAACACCGACTGCAAACATCCTATCCAACTGTGCCGCTAGCATGGTCAGAACGAAAGCGAGATGTAGCCGCAGGCCAATCATCAATGATTCTTGAATAAATGACCATGATACGCGATCGCGAAAATTGTTACGATATCTAAAAAGCCAAAGAGCCATTGACGGTAGTTTGCTCAGAATAAACAAACCGAGAACAAGATTCAAATTCAAGTCCTGGTCTAAAACTAGCCAAGCTAAAATGATCGCAAAACTAAATGTTGCCGGGGCACTGACACGCGCGAAATTTAAACCTGAGAAACGCATATTGCTACGGTCAGCAGCAGAAAATAATTGCGTTGTGGCATTAGCACCAATGATCAACGCTGCGAAGCAAATTGCAAAATTTGGACTAATGTATTCAAAATCAAGCTTGATCCAACGTAGTGTGGCTGACCAAGCTAAGGACGAAAAAACGGTTATTGCAAAAGCGACGAGCGCAAGCGTCGATAAACGATCTGAGAGGCCTTTCTGATCGCGGCGACCGATCAGGATCGCTGCATCAAAAAACGACAGCGCACCGATCCCAGCGGCGGTTTGCGCAACCAAGAGTATCGTGCCATATTCCCCCCTTGCATCTGGGCCAAGGACTCGGGCCACCAAAACGCCGGATATAAAAGTAAACACCAGAACGGCCACACTTGAAATCGATGTACCAAAGAAAGCAGAGGCGACTCTCGTCGCGTAATCGGCTGGGGCATCTTGCGCGACAATGCACCGCATCAGCCCGCGGATGGGTTTCATATTTTGTACCCGAGTAAGTCGAAATCTCGCTCGAACTGCTTCTGAACTAGTGCGCGACCATCTTCATCGTACATTATCCGCCAATCGCGTGATTTGCGCTGACGCCCATTCCATCCAAGTTCCACCTCAGTTAACCCCTCTCCCTCAAGAAAGACGGAAAAATCTTCGGCAAGTCTCTCGTATCTAAGCAGATTCTTTACGGTCAGCGTAACACCATCTAATGTCAAGTATTCGAACTGGCTTCGGCGATGTGCAAATTGGTTGTGGTCGCTGGGTTCCTTGTCAAGCCATTCAGCAAGTGCCGCCGTGAATTCTGCAGGAGTGGACACTCTCATCTTACCCAGTGCGATAGGTTGTGCGAAATAGTGAAACACCGAAGAGACAGCACGGTCGTAAGGGTTGCGGACGACACTGAAGCTGAGCGCGTTCTCAAGAGTGGCACTGTCGAGCAACCCCAGAGACACGATCTCCCTATACGTCAAGTGTTGTGCTGCGAACGTGTAATCGTAGCTTCCTAAAAGATGGCCTCGCGCGCGCCTATTAGATGTTGCGTTTAGGAATAGCTTGGCGGCGCGATTAAGAATGTTTCTTTTGCCGAGGTAAGGACCTTTTGGACCAAGAAAATATTCCTCTATTGACTTCCCCGCATTTTTGGGGATGTGAATGAAAAGTAGGCGATTATTTGATAGTAGTGGCACAATGTCTGATTTCTCGTTTGCAGTATATAAGGAAATCGTATTTTTTAGCTACATACCAAAAATCCATCCGCCAAGGCTTTCTGTAGCTCAAGCTATTTTTGCGGTGCTCAATTCGGCTCTAAGACTCTGCTAGGCTCAGCGACCGACACCTTCATAGGCCACGAAGCCTGCAGCCAGAACTTCTCCGTGCCCATAGATATTTCTGAGATCGGCCATCCGCGGCTTCGTCATGACCGAGGCAAGCCGCTTGAGGTCAAGAGCGCGGAATTCGTTCCATTCAGTGACGATGACGATCAGATCGGCATCCTTCGCTGCCTTGTAGGGATCGGCCTCCCATATGACCCCAGGCAGTAAAGCTTCGCCTTCGCGTCGACCCTGGGGGTCGACAACACGCACCTCCGCGCCTCCACCCACCAGTGCGGGCACAATCGTCAGGCTGGGCGCATCGCGCATGTCGTCGGTTTCGGGCTTGAAGGTCACGCCCAGCACGGCGACGGTCTTGCCGTTGACCGATCCACCGCACAGATCGACCACCTTGTCGATCATCCGACGCTTGACCTCATCGTTGACGGATATCACCGCCTCGGTGATCCGCTGCGGCACGCCATGTTCCTGTCCCATGCGCGCCAGTGCCAATGTATCCTTGGGAAAACAGGACCCGCCATAGCCAGGCCCCGCATGCAGGAACTTGTTGCCGATCCGACCATCAAGGCCCATGCCCTTGGCCACGAGTTTCACATCGGCACCAACCCGCTCGCAAAGCGCTGCGATCTCGTTGATGAAACTGATCTTGGTCGCCAGAAAGGCATTCGATGCATATTTGATGATCTCCGCACTTTCCAGGTCGGTGTAGACGATTGGATAATCACGCAGGAAAAGTGGGCGATAAATGTCTGCCATCACCTCGCGTGCACGTTCTGACTCGACGCCGACGACCACGCGGTCCGGCCGCATGAAATCCTCGATCGCAGCACCTTCCCGCAGAAATTCCGGGTTTGATGCCACATCGAAATCGGCTTGCGGATGGGCCGCGCGGATCACATCAGCCACCTGGCGGTTGGTCCCGACCGGCACGGTGGATTTTGTCACGACAACCGTATAGCCGGTGAGGGCACGGGCTATCTCTTCCGCAGCAGCCAGCACATGGGTCAGGTCCGCGTGCCCGTTTCCCCGACGCGTCGGGGTGCCAACGGCAATGAAGACGGCATCAGCAGAGGCAATGGCATCTTTGAAGTCCGTGGTGAAATGCAGACGGCCCGCCGCGACATTGCGGGCCATGACGGCATCAAGGCCCGGCTCATAGATCGGCACGTGCCCCTTGTTGAGCATGGCAATCTTTTTCGCCGTCTTGTCGATGCAGATCACTTCATGACCAAAGTCAGAGAAACAGACACCTGACACCAGGCCGACATAGCCGGTGCCGACAATTGCAATTTTCATGTGTTCAGATCTTCCTGGGAATCAACAATAGTTACTCGCTTCGTCGCGTATTATTAAAGGCCACTTCGTCGCCAAGCTCATCCTGCAAGGTCTCGATCTCCGCCTGCAGCGCCTCGAATTCCTCCAGCTTGCGCCGCAGGAACCGGCCGGTGAGGGCGGCTTTTTCGGCGACGCCCTTGGGGGTCAGGATATAGGCGTAGCGGCGCTTGTCATCGGCGGCGGAAAAATTACCCAGTTTGACCAGGCCCTTTTCCACCAGGGCACTGAGCAGGTAATGGGTGCTGCCGACGCTGATGCCCACTGTGGCGGCGAGATCGCGCTGGCTCATTTCGGGGTTTTCCTGCAGCAGGCGCAAAACGCGAAACCGCACATCTTCCTGGAGCTTGCTGCGCTGGCCGGCCATCAGCGCGCGCCGACCATTGTATTGACCTGGCAGGCTACCGCACAAGGACTGCCTTGATGGCCCCTTGGGTAAAATTCTATTCTGAACTGGCAGGCGTGATTCGACATCGTTCTGAATTGAGCGATATCACGTGGCTGTATCGGCGAGAAGCCCCCAAATGGTGCATATGGTAGCAATTTGCCGGGCGGTTGGGGGGGGCTTGCGCGAAAAAAGATGCATTCTCCACGTGCAGGTATGCCGATATTTTTGTGGGTGATTATTAAATATAATCAATGGTTTGTATCGCCATTTTTTCCGCTTCAACAAGTGCGCGACGGCGTATCATTCATTATCACTTGCAATTGTTCGGTTTTGAGCGATATTTGACGGGCACTTTGAATATCTCTTCAAACCATGGGTGTTTCATGACCTGTCACGATGGCACAACCAGATGGTTTCTGGCGCAGTTGAAACCCAATTGCCAGCGCATAGCCCAGCGCAATCTTGCGCAGCAGGGGGTCCAGACCTTTCTGCCGCTGCGCGAAGAGACACGGCGGCACAAGGGCAAATTTCACAGTGCCCTGAAACCGCTTTTTCCCGGTTACATTTTTGTTGCCTTCGATGCGGCGCTGGGCGGCTGGAACGCCATCAATTCCACCTATGGCATCACGCGGCTAGTGTGCTTCGGTGAGAAGCCTGTAGCAGTGCCGCCAGAACTCGTTTCTCAGCTTATATTGCGCTGTGACGCGGCAGGCAAGCTGCTGCCGCCAAAGCTGCTCAAACCTGGCGATCAGGTGCTGCTAGCAACAGGGCCTTTCGCCAACTTAGTGGCGAAAATCGAGGCAATCGCGCCGGACCGGCGCGTCTGGGTGTTGATGGATTTTTTGGGCGGTCAAACCCGCGTGGCGGTGAACTTAGAGCAATTGAGAACGGTTTAAACAGTGGGCTCAACGGCCGGTCATACGATAGACCAGCCGACCCAACCATTCCTTAATAGACATGTTCAGTAGTCCGAGTTTTCCTGGCAAGCCCCAGACAACCGCAGTGAGGAAGCCGCCCGACCGGTAGTCTACAGGGTAGGGGGCGATGTCCCGCCATCCGGCTACCTCGAAGCTTCGAAGCGCGCGGCCCATGTGAAAGGCGCTGGTCACAAGAACCCATGTCTCGCCCGCGGCAGGTTTGACGAGGTCGTAGCTGTAGCGGGCGTTCTCTGTGGTATTGCGCGATTGTTTCTCCCAGACAATGCGTTCTTGCGCGATACCAAGCGCGGTGAACAGATCCGTTGCGACGCTGGGCAGGTCAGCCGTTCCGCCAATTGCATCACGAAAGCGGCCGCTGCCACCGCTGAAGACGAGCTGGGCCTCCGGGAAACGCAGGGCAAGCGCCGCCGCGCCCGTCATCCGCTCTGCGGCTCCGTTCAACTGCGGTTGCCCCCAAAAAGCCGTCACTCTTAGGTCTTCCGCGCCACCCAGAACGATGATTCCGTCAACCTGCTCCGGCGCCTGCGTTGGGGGATAGGCGGCTTCAAGCGGGCGGATCAAAAGTTCGCCCAGCGGCAATAGCGCCACGGCGAGAAACATTGTGAGGGTGGCGATCCCGCTGACCAGGGAAAGCCGTCGCTTGTGCACAAAACATGCGATCAGGCTGATGATCATTCCCGTGGCAAGCCAGGTTTCGACCTTGAGGAAAAAGCCTACCAGCGAGGCCAGAATGAAAAAAATAGTGTCCATCAGAATTCGGCCCTTATGATGTGTCGCTTTGCCGGTCGGCAAACTGACCGAGCTTCGAGAGGTTCTTGGCTGCCAACGTGAAAATACCGCCGACGTGATTGCGCCGCAGGGCTGTGTAGTCTTCGCGGGTCTTGTGAATGATTTTGCTCAGGCTGCGATTGCTGACGCCGCCGACGCGCATTTTGTAGAGCACTTCGGGAATATAGGCGGGTTTGGCCTGTGTCTGCGAAAAGTAGCGCAGGATGAAATCATAGTCGGCGGCAATCTGAAACCCCGTGTCATAGGCTCCCACCCGCTCAAAGACCGCACGCCGCAGATAAAGGGTCGGGTGTGCGGGCATCCAGCCGCGCCTTAGGCGTCGCGGGTGAAAGGGGCCCGTTGACCAGTGACGGATCACATGGCCGGTATTTTCGCGCGCCACATAGTCGAGGTCACCGAAAACGGCTTCGACAGTTGGATCGGAGAATGCATCGGCGATCCGCTGCAAAACGCCATCATCGGCCAGATAGTCATCGCTGTGCACCAGGCCTATGACATCGCCGGTGGCCCGGGCGATACCCTTGTTCAGGGCGTCGTAGATTCCATTGTCATCTTCGCTGAACACCACCATGCGGTCATGGCCTGCGTGATACACGGCGTCGAGCGAGCTGTCCTTCGATTTGCCCTCGATGATCACATGTTCAAGGCCGGGAAAGCGCTGCCGTGCAACACTCGCTATGGCTTCGCCCACGGTCGCTTCGGAATTATAAACAGCGGTGATGATGGAAATTTTCAAGAAAATTGCCGCCCTTGGGTGGGAATGGATCACTAGCCAGTATCCGAAATGAAGCGCTTTGAAAACATGGCATGGTGCGAGGCATGCAATTCCAATGAAATTTTCTTGGTAACTGAACCGAGAAAAAGAAGTCCGATATTGACAGACCTGTTGCCACTGGAAGAGCTGGCGCTCTGGACGTTCAATAGGATTTTGTTGTCTCGGTGGTTATGTGACGCGATCGGCCGGGCATTGAATTTCCGCTGCAAGGCCGCTGCGCGGTCTCGACAACCTTTGGACAAAATCAAATTACAAACTCTTTGGGCTGTGTTATTGACGGGCAGCTGCATGCGTGTCCCGGATTGAGGGCACCTGCCAACACAGGAAACAAACCATGGCCAATTACCGCTGCGATGTCTGCAACATGGGCGTCACCCTCAATTGTACCGATTGCAATGAACCCCTTGTCAATGATTCCATCACAAGAGACGACGGCTCCTCGGTGCAGGTGTCGCGTTGCCCGAAATGCGAAGGCAAGATCAAATCGCCCATGTGCTGTGGCCAGGATATGACCTGCACCGTCGCCGCCGCCTGATATTATGAGGCCCGATGACTGGATCTGATGATTGGGCCAGATGACCGGGTGCATGTAAAGGGAGCCTGGTGAACGGGCTCCACGTACCCCGCTCCGCCTTGGGTTTGCTCAGGGCCACTTCCTGGCGTGATGGCTTCATTGATTCGGAAATCATCGATCGCGCATCACGTCGGGTTTCTCAATCCGTCAAACTGTTGTGAAATAGCCACAATCCCCTGTAATTCAGACATCTGGCCCGCTTTTGAAACCCCATTTGGGGAATTTTTGTCATACGCAAATAAAGCTATTTCTCTCACTGAAATTCAAATGTGGTGAGGATTAGCCCATGAAATATTTTGTTGCCGGTGCACTTTCAACCATTCTGATGATGTCGCCTGCCCTGGCGGCCGATATGGTTGTCGAAGATGCAATCGCCGCCCCGTCGGGGGCAAATATCTATGACTGGAGCGGTTTTCATGTCGGGATCGGCGGTGGAACAGGCGTTGCCGTCCATGAATTGAGCACCCCGATCATTGGCGGTATCTCCTTCAACGGCATCGGCGGCGACGGATTGTTCGGTCAGGTTTCGGCCGGTTACGATTTTGTCTTCGACAATGGTTTCCTTCTGGGTGCGGAAGTATCCGGTCGCTACGGCGGCGTCAAAACGAAAGCGTCGCTGGGCGGCTTGAGTGCCGATGTGACGGCGGAATACGGCTTTGATGCGGTGGCTCGGCTGGGTTATTCCGTGGCGCCCAACGTGCTCGGCTATGTGCTCGGTGGTTATTCCTGGCAGCGCTTCGATGTCGCGACTTCGGTCCCGGGCATTGCCTATGATTGGGATGATGGCGGCTATGTTCTGGGTGTAGGCATGGAAACGGTCCTGCGCAACAATCTGACGCTGAAATCCGAATACCGTTATTCCAAATACAACAGCCATGATGTTCTGGGTCTTGGCGGCCTCTTCGTTGATCCCTCGTCCCATACATTCCTGACGAGCCTGAACTATCGTTTCAATGGCGGCCCATCCTCGCAGACCATGGCGCCTGTCAACTACGACTGGACCGGTTTCAAGGTTGGTGCATCCGTGGGCGCAGGGGCATTGGTGCATGATATTGATGTTGCCGGCGGCGGTTTCAATTTCAATGGCATTGGTGGCGAAGGCATTTTCGGCGATATCAATATCGGTTATGATCATCAGTTCAACGACCGCTTCGTCGGCGGTATCCAGATTTCCGGTCGCTGGTCCAACATGCAGACGGAGCTGAATATCTTCGGCGGTACCGCCGACATCACGGCTGATTATGGCATTGATGTGCTGGCACGGCTTGGCATGCTGGTTGGCGACAGAAGCCTGGCCTATGTCATCGGTGGTTACAGCTGGCAGCATTTTGATCTCAGCACGTCGCCGGCGATCTTCAGCTATGACTGGGATGCCAATGGCTTCACGGTCGGCACCGGTCTGGAAGTGGCCTTCAGCCAGAAGATCACCGGTTTCACCGAATACCGTTATTCGCATTATGAATCCGAAGATTTTGGCTCAGGCGGCTTTCTTGAAGCCACACCCCGCATGCACACGGTTCGGATGGGTGTAAAATACAAGTTCTGATAGGGCTGCCGGCCACGCCGGCGCGTCTATTTGAAGCCATGCGGTGAGGCCGCTTCAACCGGACGTTTCCCGAAAATCGGGGCCGGGTGAAGCGGCCTCTGCGCGTCTGCCGACCTGTCGAGGCCTTTCTCCTGCCGGATGGTCGTAAAGAATATGCTTCCCAACCCATTCACGATCAATTCACGATAGGGATCATAATATCCTGTTGTCATCATGATGCGTGCTTGAAGGTGTTGCCCGGGCATCTGTAAACTTTGTAGGATCCCGGACGATCAGCTTGGGGTGCCAATCAGCTTGGGGTGTCGAGCGTCATGGTCGCGCTTCAAGGGCAAGGGTCGTGATAATATATAATCGTCAAAGGGAGAATAAATACCAATTGGTTTTACGGGCTTTCCATGGCTTTGAAGGGGCTCTATCGGCGCATTTTCTCGGTGGCGGGCCGTTTGCAGTGGGTGTGCCAGCATGTCTGACAACCATGCGGTCTGGCAAAATTGAATTTGCGGCGATCCTTGTCTGCAAGGTGTCTGGCTTTGATACATCATTGAATCCATAAAGCAAATTTCATGTCTGTCGGTATGGCATTACGGAAGGGGTCGAATGGCCGCATTACCCCATTTGGGGGATAGGACCTCTGGTGCGGGCCTGTTAGTTCTTTCGCCAGAATATTGAGAAAACAGGTATGGCAGGCCGTATTGATAACAAGGTGACTTGCGCCAAGAATATTATTTGTGTCGTTCAGTATATTAATAGGGGTTGGAGGCAGGTGCCTTTACCCTTCGTGCGGTGAAAATTTTCAACCTTTGGTAACGTTCAGGGGCAGCTGCATATGAAATTGCGAAATCAATTGCCAGAAAGCGAGCAGGGTCAAAAGTGCCAAAACGCGGCAGATCCGAATACCTTTGCACGCCGGCAATGGCCAACTGCGCCGAACATCAATTCGGCGGCTTCGAGGGTATGGATGGGTGACTGGAATGACGAAACATATGACAGGATTCTGCGACAGATCTACGAATCAGCCGGCACGCCGGAGCTCTGGTCTCCCACGCTGGACACAATCGCTGAATTTCTGGATGTCGGCTTCATGCATCTTCTCTTCGCCCATCCGGAGACGAATTTTGAATATATAGAAGCCGCGCCGCGCGAAGACCCGGAATTCAACGGCGAATACCTGCGGGATTTTCTGGATCTGGATTTCAGGATTGACAGGTTCATCAAGCAGCCGGTGGGTGTGGCTTTTGACGAGCGGCAGATTTCCTCTCCTGAAGAACGCAAGCACTCACCGATTCATCAGGAGCTCTACCCCAGGCACAATGTGCACAAGCTGCTGATGGCCAATATGAGCATTGATGGAAGCCGGGCAGGGGTCAGCATCACCACCCGCAATTGGGACGACGAATTTTCAGACGGGCAGAGACAGGCCTTTCAACGGCTGCTGCCGCATATTCTGCAATCCATGCGCATTACAAAACAGAATATGGACTTGCAGCTCTCCCGCTTCCTTGCATTCGAAGCTCTTGACGGCGTCAACTCGGCAATTTTCCTGTTTTTCAACCAACAGCTCGTTCAGGTGAACAACGCCGGAAAACAGCTTCTCGACGAAGGGTTTTTTGTCATCCGAAATGGACAGATCGCCCTGTCACATGCGGCGGAAGACCGGGATCTGCAGGCTTGGATGCAGCAGGCCGACCCTTTGTCGTCTTCCTCGCTGCTCCTGCGTGATGATGCTGACGGGACGGAATATTCGATCAGATTGCATGATCCAAAGCCGCATTTCAGCCGCGGTCGGTTGCAAAACAGCGGTAGCCACATTGTTTCCATCACCCGCATCCGCCGCACCCGCTCGCTTTTGCTCAGTGAGGTCAAGCAATTCTCACAAATCTATGGTCTGAGCGCCGCAGAAATGCGTGTCCTGCATACGGTGCTCAATCACGGAAGCCTGAGTGACCTGGCGCAATCCAACGGGGTGAAAACGGATACTGTGCGCAAACAATTGAAATCGACCATGTCCAAAATGGACGTGAAGAGCCAGAAGATGCTGTTCCAGCTCTTTGAGCGCTATAACATGCTGGGGTCCTGATGCTGCGCCTGAAGCCCAAAGCATGCAATGGGCCAAACCGCATGCAACCAAATGCACCGGGCAAATCGCCTACCCCATTCAGGGGATATGCAATTTTGGCTCTGTCTGTCATAAGTCATATCGACAAGGCAGTGCGCGTCAGGGTAGAACCTGTGGCAAGAATCATTTTAACACGTATTGCAATTGCCGTGACGCAGGCTGCTTTTCCGCCTGCCTTGGTATGTGGGCGTATATTCCTGCAAACCACCGCGATAAAAAATTATCAGGGGACCCTGTTTCCGACATGACACCCATCGAAAACAGCACACCCGTCGTGGCGCAGCCATCCATGCTCAGTCGCATTCGTTTTCAACTGGCGGCAGGCATGTTTTTCGCCTGCCTAATGCCGATGCTGTTGCGTTATGACCTGCTCTTTGCCGAAAAACTGACGTCAGCTTCACAATACAATACGCTGGTGGCCACAGTCTGCGCTGTTGTCCTTGGCTATTACGGATTGCGCCGCCTCAACCATTATCCCGGCATTGCCAATATCTCCTACATATTGCCCAGCTTTGCCGCCAGCTACAGCATCGTTCTGGTTGTGATCCTGTTTTTTCGTGCGGATTATTCGCGGTTTTTCCTGCTTTTCAGTTTCATCAGCGCGCAGATATGTTTCCATATTATCTGGTTTGTCTGCAGCAGGGTGGACAAGCTCAGTTTCGCCGTTGTGCCTGTCGGCAATACAACCCGGCTTTGCCGCATCAAGGGCGTTCAATGGAAAGTGCTTGAGCGACCGCGCCTCAATGGTGTTTCCATCCAGGGGCTTGCCGCTGATCTAAGGGCTGATCTGTCGCCTCAATGGCAGGCTTTCATTGCCGATGTCGCCGTGCGCGGCGTCCCGGTCTATCATTACAAGCAGCTCAGTGAAACGCTGACCGGCAAGGTGGAGATCGAGCATCTGTCTGAAAACAATCTCGGCTCCCTGTTGCCCAGCTTTTTCTACCTGCATTTCAAAAAATCGCTGGATATGCTGGGTGCGCTGTTGCTCATGCCTCTTTTGCTGCCGCTTTTCGCCGTCATTGCCGTGCTGATCCGGTGGGACAGTGACGGCCCGGTGTTCTTCCGCCAGCCCAGAATGGGCTTTCAGGGCCACGTCTTCGAGGTCTGGAAATTCCGGACGATGGAACATCTGCAAAAAACCACCGCTTCGGAACTTGAAGCCGCCAAGACATCCAACGGCGATCCGCGGGTGACGAATATTGGGCGGTTCCTGCGAAAAACACGGCTTGATGAATTGCCGCAGGTCTTCAACATTCTGCGTGGTGAAATGAGCTGGATAGGCCCGCGACCCGAAGCCTTGCCCCTGTCAAAATGGTATGAAAAGGAGATACCTTTCTACCGTTACCGCCATATCGTGCGTCCCGGCATCACCGGCTGGGCGCAGGTCAATCAGGGTCATGTGGCCGAAGTGGGGGAAGTGCAGACAAAACTCCACTACGATTTCTACTACATCAAGAATTTTTCCATCTGGCTCGACATCCTCATCACCATGCGGACGATCGCCATCATCTACACGGGATTTGGTGCCCGTTGACAGGTACGAGAGGCTTTTGTTCATCCGCTTCCATTAAATGGTTCTGCGATCTGGACTTCAGACAAAATATGCCGGCATTGTTGAAGCCTTTGCATGCAGCGGATAGATTCGGGATAGACTCATGAAGACTGAAGAGACAAAGCTGGAAGGTGTCCTTGTGCTGACACCCCGCAGATTTGGTGACAACCGGGGCTGGTTTTCGGAGACCTGGAACAGGCGCACAATGCAAAATGCCGGAATCGCCCTCGATTTTGTCCAGGACAATCACTCCTTTTCCGCTGAAGAAAAGACCCTGCGCGGGCTCCACTATCAGGCACCGCCCCATGCGCAGGACAAGCTGATTTCCTGCACCCGTGGCGCCATCCTCGATGTGGTGGTTGATGCGCGCAAAGGGTCGCCCACCTTTGGTGATTGGGTATCCATGGAACTAACGGCTGAAAATGGCCGGCAACTGCTGGTGCCCAAGGGGTTTCTCCACGGGTTCATCACGCGGGTTGCAGACACCGAAGTGCAATACAAATGCAGCGATTATTATGCGGCCGAAAGCGATGGTGCGGTCCGGTGGAACAGCCTCGCAATCGATTGGCAAACCTCCGGCGATCCCGTGCTTTCCGCCAAGGATGCTGCCGCACCCGCGTTCGAAAACTGGACATCGCCATTTGTGTGGGAGGGTAAGGTATGAAAATTCTGATCACCGGAGGCGCCGGCTTTATCGGCTCAGCAGTCATCCGCCTCGCCATGGCGCGCGGCCATGCGGTGGTGAATCTGGACGCGCTCACCTATGCGGCTTGCCTGGACAATCTGGCCAGCGTTGCAGACAGCCCGCTCTATCAGTTCGAGAAAGCCGACATTCGCGACCGGGCGGCGCTCGATGCGATTTTTGCCCGCCATGCGCCGGACGCAGTGATGCATCTGGCCGCCGAGAGCCACGTTGACCGCTCCATCGACGCCCCTGCCGATTTCATCGAGACCAATGTGCTGGGCACATTCAACATGCTGGAGGCGGCCCGGGCCTTTTGGGACGGGCAGGGCCGGCCGGATGGCTTCCGCTTCCATCATATCTCCACCGATGAAGTCTTTGGCAGTCTCGGCGAGACGGGGCTGTTCACCGAGGATACGCCCTATGACCCGCGTTCGCCCTATTCGGCGTCAAAGGCATCATCAGACCACCTGGTGCGCGCCTGGTCCGAGACCTATGGGCTGCCGGTTCTTGTCACCAATTGCTCCAACAACTATGGACCCTATCATTTTCCGGAAAAGCTGATTCCGGTGGTGATCATCAAGGCCCTGGCGGGCGAGGCCATCCCCGTCTATGGCGACGGCGGCAATGTGCGTGACTGGCTCTATGTCGAAGACCATGCCGATGCCTTGCTCACCGTGCTTGAGGGCGGAAAAACCGGGCGCACCTACAATATCGGTGGCGAGAACGAGGCGACCAATATCCATCTGGTGCGCACGATCTGCGCGGAACTTGATCGCCTGCATGCCGATGGCGCGCCGCACGACCAATTGATCACCTTTGTGCCGGACCGGCCGGGCCACGACCGTCGCTATGCCATTGATCCGACCCGTATTCGAACCGAACTGGGCTGGCGTCCATCGGTGACGATCGACGACGGCATCGCCCGCACCGTGCGCTGGTATCTGGAAAACGAGGATTGGTGGCGGCCCCTGCTGGATCGCAAGGGCGTCGGGCATCGGCTGGGAACGAAAGCATGAATGTTCTTGTCTTCGGCAGGACGGGGCAGGTGGCATCGGAACTTGCCCGGATCGCGCCGGAAGCACGCTTCGTCGGACGCGAGGAAGCCGATCTTGCCCAGCCTGCTGCCTGTGCCCGCCTGATCGCCGAAAGTGGGGCGAAGATTGTGATCAACGCAGCAGCCTACACCGCAGTCGATCGTGCGGAGAGCGAAGAGGACATTGCCACGCTGATCAACGGGGCGGCGCCTTCGGCAATGGCCGCGGCTGCGCGCCGGATCGGAGCGGCATTTGTTCATATCTCGACGGACTATGTCTTCGATGGCTCCGGCAAGACGCCCTGGCCTGCGGATGCACCTGTCGGGCCGATCAGCGCCTACGGGCGCAGCAAACTGGCCGGCGAAGATGGCGTGCGCGCCGCAGGTGGCGCCTATGCCATTTTGCGCACCTCATGGGTTTTCTCGGCGCACGGCAGTAATTTTTTAAAGACAATGCTGCGCCTGGCAGGAACGCATGAAACGTTGCGTGTGGTTGCCGACCAGGTCGGCGGGCCAACACCTGCGTCTGATTTGGCCCGGGCGGTTCTTGAAATAGGCAGGCAATTGGTTGCGCACCCGGAGCTGTCAGGCACCTATCATTTTTCAGCCGCTCCCGACGTCAGTTGGGCTGATTTTGCCCGGAAAATTTTTGCGCAGGCAGGGTGCCCGACAACAGTCACCGATATTGCCACCGCGGACTATCCGACCCCGGCGCGCCGCCCCATGAATTCGCGGCTGGATTGCAGCCGGACAGAGACTGTTTTCGGTTTGCAACGGCCAGACTGGAAATACGGGATTACAAAGATACTCAAGGAAATGGATGCGATGCGATGAAGCGAAAAGGGATCATTCTTGCGGGCGGTTCCGGCACCCGCCTCTACCCCATCACAATCGGTGTGTCGAAACAGCTCCTGCCGGTCTACGACAAACCGATGATATATTATCCGCTGAGCGTGCTGATGCATGCCGGTATTCGTGAAATCGCCATCATCACCACCGTGGAAGATCAGCCGCAATTCGTGCGCGTGCTGGGAGACGGAAGTCAGTGGGGTGTCTCGTTCCACTACATCATTCAACCCTCTCCGGACGGCCTTGCCCAGGCCTACCTGCTGGCGCGGGCATTTCTTGATGGCGCGCCTTCGGCAATGGTTCTGGGCGACAATATCTTCTTTGGTCACGGGCTGCCGGAACAACTGGCGATTGCCGATGCAAGACAGGTCGGCGGAACCGTGTTCGGCTATCGTGTTTCCGATCCGGAACGTTATGGCGTTGTCGGGTTCGATGATCAGGGGCGCGTGAACGCACTCGTTGAGAAGCCGGAAAATCCGCCCTCCAACTATGCGGTGACGGGGCTTTATTTCCTTGACGGGCGTGCGCCTGATTTTGCAGCGCGGGTCAAACCGTCGGCGCGCGGCGAACTTGAGATCACCGATCTGCTTTCGCTGTATCTTGAAGAAGGCACACTCAATGTCGAAACGATGGGCCGCGGTTACGCCTGGCTTGATACGGGCACCCATAGCAGCATGCTTGACGCCGCAAATTTTGTGCGCACTCTGACCATGCGTCAGGGACAGCAGGTTGGCTCGCCCGATGAAATTGCCTGTCACATGGGCTTCATCTCCAAAGAACAACTCAAGCTGCGGGCAGACCTTTTCAACAAAAACGATTACGGTCGTTATCTCAAGGATCTGTCTGAAGACCATTGAGGCCAATCTGCTGTAGAGTGAGCTGCTATCGCCGACCTTCGCGCGCCGACCAAAACCATGAAAGGCATCGCCTTCGCATCGACTGCGATTGCGACGCTTGTCATTGTGTGGCTGGCCTTGTCCCCCACACATCTTCCCCTTGCCCTGCCAGGCACGGACAAAGCGGGGCATCTGATCGGCTTTATTGCTTTGACACTGCCGAGCGCCATTCTCTACCCGCGCGCATTGAAATGGTTGCTGCCTTTCGCGGTCCTGTTTGGCGGTGGCATCGAATTGATCCAGCCAATCTTTGGCCGTCAGGGTGCTTGGCCTGATTTTTACGCGGATGTTGTGGGCACGGGAGTGGGTGTCTTGGCGGGGTTGCTCATGCGTCGTCTGGCAATTGGCCTTCTGGAGATTGCCAAGCCCCGATAAAGGCAGCAGCGCCGACTGTTGATAAGCAACGAAAACAGGGTTTCGTCATAATGTAGCCACAACCGCACGTTATGTTGAAGCAACAATCACCACAATTACTTCGCTGTTCACGGAAATATTTAAAGTATATTATTCTAGCCCGCACATGCAATGGCCATGGCGGGAGCCTTTTCGCGATGCCACTTCGGCCGTACGAAAAATATGCGAATTAAACCCGCACAAGCCCGGAAATATAGGGGGTTAATAACAAATTTGTCGCTGCATGCATTGGAGAGATACCCCAAACAGGGGGTTGCTTTTCGCCCGGATTTGTTGCACCAAAGAAGCTAAGTAACAGTTGCTACTTTAAGATGAATGTGTCAATAATGTTTTATGTGATATGATGTGCAGTATGAAATTTGAATGCAGGCTTTATTGAAACGTTTTACTTTATGTCGGTCTGCATGTTGGGTGGCGAAATCGGAGAATTTTCATGAATGTGTTGAAAACTGTGTCAATACATGGTCTTGCCGTGGTTACCGCGTTGAATTTCATGCCTGTGAATACCTTTGCCCAGTCGCAATCACTGGATGATTGCCGCTGCCTTGTGCCTGCCAGTGTAACCGGGCAGCCTATCGGGTCCATCGTTGCTATTGATGGCCGTGTGCAGGTCTCCGGTGCAACCGGCTTTTCCGATTCGAAAGTGGGAACCATGTTGAACGGTGGAAGCCGTGTTATCGTGGGGCCGCGGTCATCCGCCTCTCTGTCTCTTGGTGATAAGTGCCCTCTGCAGGTCAGCGCGAATCAGGATGTCGCACTCGATTCCGTCGATACGAAGATTTGCGTCCGCGTCCTCGATCAGACAACGACGGCCGAAGTAGAGCTTGCTCCCTTGAAAGCCACATCCGCCTTTGCTGATCCATTTATTCTGGGGGATGTGACGCGGTCGGGGGTGGTGGTGTCTCCTCCTGTGCCGGACGCGGCCGTCCGTGGAGGCCGCAATGTTCCTCTGCCCACGTCGCCAACCACTGAGGCAACGACATTGGATACTGCCAGAGCTGTTCATGCCGCTCCGAACGATCCTGTGCCCGCCAACAATGGCACGCCTCCAAATGCTGCTCCAAACACAGCGGAGACTGAAGACAACAACGACAATTCCGTTGCGCTTGTTGTCCTGGGTCTTGCTGGTGTGGGTGGGATTGTGGCACTTGCCCTGTCAGGTGGTGAGAGTTCCGTATCAGATTGAAGTGGCTGTTGCTTTTCCACGGCCTGCCGGATTCTGGCGGAGACCGATTGGTTCTGTCTGGAGCAGGTCTGTTGATTGCCTTTTGAACCATGATCGATCTTCATAGCCACATCCTGCCTGCCATTGACGACGGTGCGGCAGACCTCCGGGAATCCATGAAAATGGCGCGAATGGCAGTGGGCGATGGAATAAGCTGTATGGCGTGCACACCCCACATTATTCCTGGCCTGTGGGCCAATACCGCTCAATCCATCAGCAGTGCAATGCACACCTTGCAGGAGAGGTTTGAAGAGGACGAGCTGGATTTGCGCCTGGTGCTGGGCGCCGACGTGCATATCGCACCGGACCTTCTATCCTCGCTGGATGCCGGTCATATCCCCACGTTGAACGGCACACGCTATTTCCTGTTCGAGCCAACCCATCGCGTCCTGCCGCCGCGCATCGAAGACCTGGCGACACAGCTGATTGTTGCCGGCTATGTGCCGATTCTAACCCACCCGGAGCGCCTGACCTGGCTTGAACATCATTATGACACGATCGAGCGGCTCAATCAGATCGGTTGTCTGTTGCAGATCACGGCGGGCTCGATCACCGGTGCATTTGGCAAGACGGCGCTCTATTATGCCGAAAGGCTGCTGGATGAGGGGCGTGTAGACATTCTTGCCAGCGATGCACATAATGTCAGTGGGCGCCCTCCCATTCTTTCCGCCGCCCGTGATTCGGTTGCTGAACGGTTGGATGAAGCGCAGGCCATAGCCATGGTCATGACCAGACCGGCGCAGATTCTGGCCGATGAATCGATTGTGCCTCAAGGCCAGCGGAACAGGGTTACCGTTGCGCGAAAAAAGGAAAGCCAAAGTCTTTGGAAGAAATTGATGCGAAAGGACATGCATTGAGCCCCCTGTCCCAGCTTTTGTCCCCGCACCATTTCGCCGACCGGATCGGGCGATTGTTTTTTCTTGTGTTGCTATGTTTTGGCATCAGTGCCTGTGTTGATACCAATGGTGGGCCTGGCGTTGGCCAATCGCAAACGACCAGCAGCATGCAAACAGCCGCAATCCCGGGTGCCAGCGCCGGCGGACTTCGTGTCGTCAAGGAACTGCCGCCGCCGCCGACGGGCGAAGACGGCGCATCCCAGCAAATTGCCAAGAATGACGTGCTTCAGGTCGACGTTTTTCAGGTGGATGAACTGGACCGTGTTGTTCAGGTCGATTCCCTTGGCTACATCGCTTTGCCATTGATCGGACAGATCGAAGCTGCCGGAAATTCCGTCAGTGAACTGGCAAAGAAAATTGAAGCCAAATATGGCCAGAAATATCTTCAGTCTCCCGAAGTCAGTGTTTTCGTCAAGGAATCCATCGGCCAGCGCGTTGTGGTCAATGGCGAGGTTGCCAAGACAGGTATTTATCCGGTCACGGCAGAATCCTCGCTTCTCGCGGTCGTCTCTCAGGCCGGTGGTTTGACGCGAATTGCCGATCAATCCAAAGTCTATGTCTACCGCAAATATGGCGAGCAGCAACTTGTCGCAAATTACCACGTCGGCAGCATTCGTTCCGGTAAAAGACCAGACCCGTTGATATACGGTGGCGATGTCATCGTCGTCTTTTCATCGGCCACCAAGGTTGCCATGCGCAACCTGCTCGATGTCACGCGTCTGGCCGCTAGTACAATGGTATTGGTGCCATGATTAGGGCGCTTCGCATGCTATCCATGAAACCTGACCAGCCTGATCTTCGGAAACGGGGCGGTCATGCTCAATAACCCCAATCAGGGCAGACCGCCTGTTCCCGGTCAGATGCACCCCTCCCAAGGCGAGATGGCACCCTATGCGCCCTGGTATAACGCACAAGGCTATGGCACGCCGTTTGAGGAGGACGATGACGGCATAAATCCTCTGGCGCTTTTGCTGTACCTGCTCAAATACCGTTGGATGATCGCGATACTGCTGGGCCTTGGCCTTGTGGTCGGCACCATGGTCACCTGGATGCAGACACCGCAATACAGGGCAACAGCCCAAATGGAAATCATGGTGCCAGCAGCCAAGGTCTTCCAGGATCTGGAACTCATGTCCCAATCCACCGATTCGCGACTTTATCAGACTGCCCGTGAGAAGCTGAAAAGCCGTTCTCTTGCGCAGCGTGTGGTTTTCGAATTGGGGCTTGCCGACAATGCAAAATTTATATTTCCCGCGCCGCAATTTGCCCTGTCCAACATTTTTGCCCGTGCCTTCGGCTATGAAACCAGTAAAAATATTGAGGATTTTGAGCCTGAACAGCGTGAACGCATGGCCGTGGGACGTTTGATTGCAAACCTCTCTGTCGATCTGATCAGGAACACCAGCCTTCTGGCCATTACCTATACCGACCAGAGCCCGCTCTTTGCCAGTCAGATTGCCAACCAGATTGCCGCGAGTTATATCGACCAGGGTGTGGACCAGACCAGCGAAACCTCGGACCTTGCCCGCCAATTCATGCAGGAACAGGTGGTGCAGATCAGGCAGCGGCTGCAGGACTCGGAAAAGGCACTGGTCAATTATGCCAAGCAGGAAGGCATCACTGTTACCGGCAGTGAAATGTCGCTGATTGCAGCCAATATTCAAGATATCAACAATGCCCTGTCCAAGGCCGTACAGGAGCGGCTGGATACAGGTCGTCTGGTTCAGCAGATCGAGGCCGGCCGCGGTGCCAGCCTGCCGCAGGTTCTGGAGAGTTCCGGCATCCAGAAACTGAATGAGAGACTCGCCGAATTGAGCGGCGTCTACCAACAGAAGCGCTCACTGCTGAAACCTGATTTTCCGGAGATGAGGCAGCTTCAGGCCCAAATGACGGAATTGGAAAAACAGGTTGACGAGGCGGTCAAGGTTGTCACCAGTTCCATCCGCATCTCGCATGAAGAGGCAAAAGCCAAAGAGGCGGACCTGCGGACCAAACTTGCCGAACTGGAAGCCGATCAGTCCGCGTTTCAGGACAAGAATATTCAGTACACGATCTTGAAACGCGATGTGGATTCCAATCGGTCGCAATATGAAAGCCTTATCGGTAAATTGAACGAAGTCGGGGTTGGTTCAGCGCTGAAACGCGAAAGCACGGTGATTACCGATGCTGCTGTTCCACCCGGCGGTCCATTTTCTCCCCGCATGTCGATCAATCTGGCCATTGCACTCATGCTTTCCATGGTTCTTGCTGCTGCCATCGTCTATCTGCTCGAATTGCTCAACAACACCTTCTCCAATCCGGACCAGATCGAAAGTGAATTGAAATTGCCCGTGTTGGGCATCCTGCCTCTGGTGGAAGACGGGAATATTGACCAACAATTGAATGAGCAGCAATCGGCCCTGTCGGAGGCCTATCGCTCGTTGCGCACATCGCTGCAATTCACTGGCACCGACGGCAATCCGCGCTCACTGCTGGTGACAAGTTCCGAGCCGTCGGAAGGCAAATCGACAACCTCCTTCAAATTGGCCCAGGATTTTGCCTCGCTCGGGCTGCGGGTTCTGTTGATTGATGCTGACATGCGCAAGCCCAATCTCCATGCAAAATTTGGCACTGACAATGTGGTCGGCCTTTCCAATCTGTTGACAAATACGGTGCTGAAGGGCGATCTGAAGAAAATCTTTCGAACGACGCGCTTTCCCAACGTAACATTTGTCAGTGCCGGCACGATCCCGCCCAATCCTCCGGATCTGCTCTCTTCGCCAAAGATGGCGCGCCTGCTTCAGGCCTGCAACGAGCGTTATGATATCGTTATCTTGGATAGTCCGCCCGTAATCGGCATTTCGGATGCTCCAATTCTGGCCCGTCTGGTGGAGGGAACCCTGCTGGTTGTTTCTGCCCATCAGGTGTCTCGCAAAGGTGCAGCAGCAGCACTCAAACGTTTGAAAAGTGTAGGTGCCAATGTCTTTGGAGCAACTCTGTCGAAGTTTGCCGTCAACAAGTTTGAATATGCCTATGCATACCGGTATATGTCGGAAGGTTACTACTCCTTGAGCGATGAAAGCGGAAACGCCGCGGCTGCAACTGCAGGAAAAAACAATGTCCATGGCAGCAATCCGAATGAAACAACTCGCGCTCGCATGCGTCGCGCTGGTGACTTTTTGCGCGGTCGCCTTAACGGGAATTAGCAATTATTATGCCGAGTCCCAGCCGCAGCAGGCGCTTTCTTTTAATCCGTTTAATGCTGAAGCAGCCAATCGCTTTTTGGCCAATTGGTTGATCCAACCCGATTCCGACGTTGATTTTGCGCATGTAGACAGAGTTGCCCGGATGACGATCCGTTATGCGCCCTCCCATGCTCAGACCTATGGTCTTCTTGGAGAAATCCGTCGCGCCCGCGAAGAAACCAAAAACGCTTACGCTCTGTATGATGCTGCCTTGTCCGTTTCCAGCACGGAGGCGATTGCCCTGCAGCGCACTTTGGCAACTGCGATCATCGGTGGCGACTACGCTGAAGCAATGGCCAAACTGGACATCCTGTTTCGTCGCTGGCCTTCCAATTTCAGTACCTTTGCCGTCATCATTCAGCCCTTGCTGCGTGACCCAGAAGGCTACAAAGAAGCACTTGCCACCTTGCGAACCGGGCCGCCATGGCGTGGGCGGTTCCTAAGCGTTTTAAACCGCGATGTCAGCTCTCTGGATCTGGCCTACCGACTGCAGCTGGATTTGAACAGCGATACCGATGTCAGTCGTCCAAATGAAGTTGCCGGTACATTGTCAGCTCTTCTGCGCAACAAGAAATATGACCAGGCCTACCGGCTCTTTCTGCTGACCCTGAACGAGGAAGATCAGCGATACAACGGTTACGTGTTCAACGGTAATTTTGTCCTGAAACCCTCTGGGCGCCCCTTTGATTGGGCTTATGCAAACCGCCCTGGCGTGAGGATCTCACGCATTGTCGGTAACAATGCTGACGGTACAGCCGGCAATCTGACCCTCGGTTTCCTTGGTAAACCGGTAAAAAATATTTCTTTAAGCCAATATATCTATCTTCCGGCCGGGAAATATCGTCTGAGTGCTGAGACCAGTGCATACAATCTAAAGGCTCCCAGAGGCCTCTATTGGAAAATTGACTGCATCAATCCAGTGGAGGCGATTGCGCGCATTGATATCCCGGAGGGGAGCTACCGCAACAGAATGTTGCAGACGGAATTTGACCTGCCTGACAGCAGTTGCCGCATGACGCGCCTGCAAATGGGCACCGATCTGATCGCTGAAAGCTTCCGTTATCCCTATTCGGGCACCATGCGGATACATGAAGTAGCGCTAAGGAATATCGGTCTATGAAAGCGGCAGTGGGTTCTAATGTAGACAAATATTTTCTGGGCATAACGCTTCTGGTTGCACTGGTCTTTGGTGGTGGCACGACGACTGGCCTGTCGACGGACACCGGCATTTTGTTGCTTGCCATCTTTACATCGACTGTCGTCTGCCTTCGACATATGGACCGAGCAATCGACCGCCGGGTTTTCTGGTTCATGGCGGCGGCAGGCCTTGCTATCCTCGTTCAACTCTTGCCCATTTCCTCTGGTCTGACGCGTTCGACACAGGGCATTCTGCCCGAAACCATGCCGCTTCCCGGACTTGATCCACTGACAATCAGCATGGGTGTCAGTCGCAGTGTTGAAGTTGCCGTCTGGTTTATGACCCTGTGCCTGTTTCTCACCGCTGTGCTCAAATTACGTTTCGAACAGGCCTATGGCCTGATTCCCTATTTCCTTGCAGGTGTTGTCCTGAATATGACTGCGGGCTTGATACAGTACTCCTATACAGGGCGCGCCATAGTCACCGATATCTTCTCCTATGACCTCAAGGCGGGGTTCTTCATCAACGTCAATCATTTCTCCGATCTGGTTTTCATCTCAATCCCGTTTGCTTTCGTCTATTTCATCGAGACCAATCGTCTGATCGTCCTGACAGCTTACATAGTCTCGGCGCTGCTCATCCTGCTGGCAGCGGGGTCGACTGCGGGTGTTCTGATCGGCTTTGCCATGACAGTTCTCAGTGTCATTATTCTGTTTCAGCGCAGCCAGATCGGCATTCTGTCGATCCTCGGCGGTTCCATCATACTCGGCATATATTCCGTGGGCGTCTGGGCACGGCTACAGGTTGAGCAGGTAAATCTTGGCTACGGGCGTCTGGAATTTGCCAATACGACGCTGGACGGTATCCGTGATAATCTGCCATTTGGCATCGGCTATGGCAATTTCCTCACCGGTTACCCGGCCTATGAGAAGCCCGAAATGATTTTCCAGACCTATGTCAATCATGCACATAACGACTATCTGGAGCTTGTTTTCGAAGGGGGGCTCATTGCCGCCCTGTTGATTGTCGTATTTATCGGCCTGTTTGCCTGGCGGGTAGGGCAGACGCTGCGCTGGCCATTGCACAAGGCGGCGACACTCGCCATTCTGTTTGTTCTCGTTCACTCGCTGGTTGATTACCCGCTACGCACGCTAGGCATAGCCTTTCCGTTTGTTTTGTTTATTGGCTTTTTGTTTCACCGTGGTCCCGAAACCCCCGAATCCGCTCCTGCAGCCACGGCGCAAGTCGATCTGAATGGCGACATGATTTTGGTGCCACTCGAGGCCCCGTGACCAAACAGCAGGCAATTCGTCAGGCGGCGACTGCAGCTTTGCTGCCAAGTTTTTCAATAATCGCGCCAACCTCATTTGCTGGCACCCCCTTGCTGAATAAAAACCCCTGAACCTCCGTGCAGCCTTCGCGGCGCACCCATTCAAGCTGTTCCTCTGTTTCGACACCTTCTGCGGTGGTGGTCATGCCAAGACTGGCGCCCAGGCTGGTGACAGCACGGATGATGGCCATTGTATTCTCTTCGCCGTTCATCGCGCGAACGAAAGAGGAATCAATCTTGATCTTGTCGAATGGGAATCTCTGAAGATAACTCAAGGAGGAATAGCCGGTACCAAAATCGTCCATTGCTATGAAGACGCCAAGTTCGCGCAAGCGGTGCAAGGTCGACAAGGTTTCTTCCGTCTCGGTCAGCAGTACGCCTTCGGTGATTTCCAATTCCAGACGCCGGGGCAAAAGTTGCGAAATACTCAAAGTCGTCATCACGGTTTCTGCCAGGCGATGACTGCGGAATTGCGCCGGTGATAGATTGACTGCGACACGAATATCATCCGGCCAGCTATTTGCATCCTTGCATGCCTGATGCAGAACCCATTCGCCCAACGGGATGATCAGGCCTATCTCCTCGGCAACGGGGATGAATTCAGCCGGAGAAACCATTCCGCGCTCAGGATGATTCCAACGAAGCAGAGCCTCGAACCCGCAGACCACATTGGCCTCCACGTTCATCAGTGGCTGATAGTGCAGGACAAACTCACCTTCTGTCAGAGCGCGGTGCAAATCGAGCGCCATCTGGCGACGGGTCTGCATACGTGCGTCCATTTCCGGTTCAAAGAAGTGATAGACACCGCGTCCTTCTTCCTTGGATCGATACATTGCAAGGTCGGCATTTTTCAGCAGAATTTCAGCGGTGTTTCCGTCAGTAGGTGCCATCGCTATGCCGATGCTGGCACCAATGGAAATCGTCTGGCCATCGATCTGTATCGTCTTGCTGATTGTATCAATCAATCTTTGCGCGAGGGCATGGGCGGCAGCCGGTTGATCCGGGTTGACCTGCACCACTGCAAATTCATCGCCGCCAAAGCGGGCAACCGTATCACTGTCGCGCAATGTCGACTGAAGACGCTTTGCCACCGTCTGCAACACGCGGTCGCCAATAGGATGGCCAAGCGAATCGTTGACATCCTTGAAGTGGTCAAGGTCGATACCCAGAACAGCCAATTGCTGGTTTTCGGCAAGGTTTGTCAGGGCCAGGTTGACATTTTCGCTAAACAACGTTCGGTTGGGAAGATCTGTCAGCGCGTCGTGTCGGGACATATGAAATATGCGCGCTTCTGAACGACGGCGGTCTGTGATGTCCTCATGGGTAGCGAGCCAGCCTCCGCGCATAGGCTGAAACACCACAGAAATAGTACGTCCGTCATTGATCTCGCAGATGCTGGCCCCATCAATTTTTCCAACGACAGTTTCTTCAATTTCTCTGAGATAGGACTCCGGATCGGAACCAAAGAAGGTTTTTTGTCTGATCCGTTCAGCATTGATGGCGGCATGGCTTGTGCCGGCGACTGTCAGTTCCGGCCGTAATTTGTAGAGGGCTGAATATTTTTCATTGCACACGATCAGACGGTTATCATTGTCAAACATGCACAGTCCAATCGGCATATTGTCAATTGCCGATGCCAACCGGCTTCTGTTGCCTTCGGCAACTTCTGCCAGTTCCCGAGCCTGGATCACGCTGTCGCGATAGCCCTTTGTTGCAGAGATGAGCGCGGACATCTCTTCGCTTGCGCCTGCAATGTCTCCCAGATCAACATTCTCATCGCCTTCCATGAGCCGACGCATGGCGTTGCTGATGCGTTCCAATGGTGTGGCGACAGACCGCATTGCGCGCAGGGTTCCTACAATGGCCGCTACAGTCGAGCCGGCAATAAGCAACATAATGACAAAAACAGCCTGTCGGACGATGGCCTTGCCGCGGGATCGAGCGTCCTGAACCTGTCTGTGGACAATGTTTTCCAGTGCGTCGGTTTTTTGAAATGCTGCCGCGAATGCATTGCCGGTATTTACATAGAATTGCTCAGTCTCTGGAGACGTCATCGCCTTGTTTTCAGCGTTCTCGGCATGTGCCAGAGAATTATGGTAGTCGGTGATCGCCGTGTTCAGGCGGTTGAACGTCGATTTTTCCTGTGATGAGTATAAAACCTCGCCATAATCTTCCATGGCCATATCCGTTTTCAATTTCAGCATGGCGATCTGACTGCTAACGGGAGCCAGATTCGGAAGATGATTGCTTTGGGTCTGTCGGGCCACAAGCAGGTTCAGCGAAGCTGTCGACTGTCTGATTGTGCGCAGCAATGCGTGCTTGGGCAGCAGGCTTTGCTCCACCTCTTTAGCGATACCATCCAGTGCGCGGACCTGCACAATTCCGTAAAGACCGATGCCGACAACAACAAGCAATGGTATGACAATAGACAGGCCAATGAGGACAGCAATGGGTGGCTTGCGGAACTTCATCTCGATTGATCATCTATAGAGATGATGTGTCTTCGTATCGCTGGTTTTAGCAACGCGTAATACCTTTGTTCTTGGGAGGCAGAAATATGACGGTCCTTATGAATCGGCAAATTGAGCACGCCCATCCGTTTTCGCTGCACCTTGTTGTCGGTGGTCAAACTCGACCCTGTTGCGTCCGTTGTTCTTGGCTCTGTAAAGCAGGCGATCACTTGCATGGTAGAGCTCTGCAAAACTCTTGTTATCCTTAAGCGTGTAGACCCCGATGCTGACTGATAGCGTGTGAGATTTTCCCTCTGGCTTGAACTGGATATCGCTGATAGCCAGTCGCACGCGTTCAGCAATGGTCAGTGCAAGGTTCAATTCCGCGCCGACCAGAAAAATGGCAAATTCCTCCCCGCCCATGCGGCCCAGAAAGTCAGCTTCGCGGATTTGCATGCGCGCAGTGGCCACAATCCGTTGGAGAGCATCGTCGCCCGCATGGTGCCCGAATAGATCGTTCACTGTTTTGAAGCTATCGACGTCAAGTGCCAATATGCTGCCAATACATTGGTTATAGCCGCTTTCAGCATTTGACAGATGTTGCTCTGTTGCAGCGATGAATGCCGCGCGGTTCATGGCGCCTGTGAGTGAATCCATCGTCGCGTGACGTTGCAGTTCTGCGTAGGCGAGGTTGAGTTCTTCTATCTTGAATGCAAACGTACCGATTACCGGAACGGTCAACATGATGGAAAGTCCTACGGCCACCATTATGTCGCGGAGCGGCAGAGCCTGGATCGTCGTGTCGTTTGCGAATGCGGAGCCAGCTATGGCAATCACACATATAATCATTGAGAGAAGAGTAGTCCTGACGACAATACGTTTCCAGCATCCAGCCGGTAGATATAAGTCTGGCAGAAATCCACGAAGTTTTTTCATCAGTATTAAATAGCAAGATTGAGTGAAGTATGAGTTCCCAGATTGCCTCAAATTGTCAGGATAGCCCATTGATGAACCGTAAATGGAGACATTTTCCCCAAAAACCGGGCCATGAGATGCTTTCACTGTATTGCTTTCTATACTATGCAGCTATGTTGTATTGGGCGATTTTTATTTGATCGCGCCCCGCGCTTTTTGCATTGTAAAGCGCTACGTCTGCTCGGCTCATGGCTGCCGAAAAGGATTCTTCGGCTGGACGATACTCCACCATCCCGGCGCTGACGGTCAAATGGAAGCCACCCGCAGGGCCTTCGATCTTTGTGCTTCGTGTTGCCTGCAAAATGCGTTCCATACCGTTCTTGGCATCGGGGAGGGACGTGTTTTTCATGAGAATTGCAAATTCCTCTCCACCTTGACGGGCGACCACGTCACCAGCGCGGCTATGCTGACGCATGATGTCGGCAAAAGTCACCAGCGCACGATCGCCTGCATCGTGCCCCCACTTGTCATTGATCTGCTTGAAATGATCCAGGTCAAGAACCACCAGCGTATGGCGCGGTGAGCCCGATTCCGCCGGGTTCTCCGTGTCCGATGCGGCCATTTGCAATGACCTCCGATTGGCCAGTCCCGTCAAAAAGTCATTTTCAGCCGCTTGTTTCAATGAAGCTCCAGATGAGATCAGGCGTCGCTCCCTTTCGATAAGTGTCCCCAAAATGACAGCACTTGTGACAGAGGCCAGGAAGTAAATCGGATAGACGTCGTAGATCATTTTGATGGCAATTTCGTAGGGAAACAAAAAAGCCACAGCAAACTGGAGAGAGATTATGACACCAACAACAACAAGATGGTAAACTTTGATCCGGCCTTTGGGGCGCAGATATCTGGACCATATCGTGCCCAGAATGGCAGCCACTATGATGCCGGTCGCCCCGGGAAAGGCGCCCAAGCCTCCCAGGTAAACGCGATAGCTTGCCGCAATGGCAGCAGATACAATGGCAGCAGGTATACCACCGAACGCAGCGCCAAGACCAATTATGACACTGCGACCATCCACAATAATGCCGGGCATAATGGCTATTGGAGACATCATGGAGAGGACAGCACCGCCCCCAAACAGGAAACCCGCGGCAACAGATTTTTGAAATTTGCTCAATCCGGTTCTGAGCAATGTACCCAGAATCACAGATAGCAAAGCCATCAGGCCGACAGAGTCCAGCATGGACATTGCAATATTCAAGCCCGGTATCCTTCCATTACGCTGCTTATGGAAACACTTTTATAAGTGTTCAGTTGTTATCGAACCTGCATGTAAATAGATTAAATTGTTCTTAAAAGTGGCGGTTATTCAGTAATATTCCTCTGTTTTAGAATTTGTTTTGTCGTATCCTGCCATATCAACAGAGCATCGGAAAAGCGAATGGCGGAAACCTAGATGGCGCAGCGGGGTCAATCCCGGCATCAGCATAGAAGCACACTCGGCGGCATTTTGACCCATCGGGCAAAGGATATGGTGCGTGACTTGGTTTTTTATCTTGCTGTGATGCCCAGAAGTGTAAGGCGTCGCATTTTTGCGGGCGACCATATAGTCAATTTTTTCTGTTGCACGATCGGCGCCAACCACCTTCAAACGACATTTTCGTGGCCAGGCTCTTTTTCACAGCCTTACTCTGCCACCAAGTGGGCATTTCACAATTTTTAATGCACTTACCTGCATGCGGCAATTTCAAGAGATGCAACAGCGGATCCCCAGATCAGCACGAATGGCTTCGATCTTATGCGGCCCCGTGTCGTGGTCCTCAAGTATGGCGCAGAGATCGCAGTGCAAGCCAACGGCCACCACCGAAGCCGCCCGATGAACCCTAAGCGTGAGGCCGATTTGAAAAGAAGGGTCGCTCTTGTGGTGGTGTGCCGGCGCAGTGACTAAATATCGATCACATCGCCGCATTTATTGGCATTTTCATCGGAAATTCAGGGGCGTACCGCGCATATTCTTCTTTTGAGATGGCACGGAATTTGCTTAGGTTAAGGGCGTTGGGCACGTTGTCCCCACACCAATAACAAAAGGAACTCCTCATGAGTGGAAATTCGGCGCGCCTTAATGCCATTGCTTCAATAATCACCACACCCATTGTTGAATCCGGTTTTGATTTTGTTTCCAGTCCAACCAGTTCCGTCTGGGGCGAAAACGTCTTCAGTCTGGACAAGATGGAGCAACGACTGCCCAAGGCGATCTTCAAATCGCTGAAGAAAACAATCATGTCCGGTCAGCCACTTGATATCACCACTGCAGACGCGGTCGCCGAGGCCATCAAGACCTGGGCCATCACAAAGGGTGTCACGCATTATGCCCACGTCTTTTATCCGCTGACCGGCCTGACTGCCGAGAAACATGATTCCTTCTTCGATCCCGATGGCGATGGCGGCACGATTGCAACCTTTGCCGGTAAAGCGCTTATTCAGGGTGAACCCGACGGATCGTCTTTCCCCAATGGCGGCATTCGCCAGACCTTTGAAGCGCGCGGATATACGATCTGGGACGTGACCAGTCCTGCCTATATCATCGAAAATCCCAACGGCACGACGCTATGCATTCCCACCGCCTTTGTGTCCTGGACGGGCGAAGCGCTCGACAAGAAGACGCCAGTCTTGCGCTCCATGCAGGCGCTCAATTCACAGACGCAGCGTGTTTTGAAGTTCTTTGGAACGGATGGCCCCTTCGTATCGGCAACTGCCGGTGCCGAGCAGGAATATTTCCTCGTTGACAACCATTTCTACTACGCGCGCCCGGACCTTTTGGCCTGTGGCCGTGCGCTGTTTGGTGCACCGCCGCCCAAGGGACAGGAATTTGATGACCACTATTTCGGAGCAATTCCGGAAAGGGTGCAGGCCTTCATGTTCGAGGTGGAACGCGAGTGCTTCAAGCTCGGCATCCCGGCCAAGACAAGGCACAATGAGGTGGCTCCGGGTCAGTTCGAACTGGCGCCGGTTTTCGAATTTGCCAATGTTGCCACGGACCACCAGCAATTGGTCATGACCACGCTGAAGAAGGTCGCCACCAAATATGGCATGGTCTGTCTGCTGCATGAAAAGCCCTTTGCCGGCGTCAACGGCAGCGGCAAACACGTCAATTTTTCGATGGGCTCGTCCAAGGCCGGCAACCTCTTTGATCCGGGCGATACACCAGCAGAAAATACCCAGTTCATCGTCTTTTGCGCTGCGATGGTCTCAGCCGTCTACAAACATGCCAAATTGCTACGCTCTGTCGTCGCTTCGGCCTCGAATGACCATCGGTTGGGTGCCAATGAGGCGCCACCTGCAATCCTGTCGGTTTTCCTGGGTGCGGAGCTCAATGAAATCATGGAATCCATTGTCAATGGCGGCCAGGTGACGTCCAGAAAGGCGCCGCTCAATCTCGGTGTGGACGTCCTGCCGCAGATACCAAAGGATTCCGGTGATCGCAATCGCACAAGTCCGATGGCATTTACCGGCAACCGTTTTGAATTCCGTGCTGTCGGCTCAAACCAGTCCATTGCAGGCCCGATGGTGGCAATGAATACGATCATGGCGGAAGCTCTGGACGAAGCGGCCACCATGCTGGAAGCGTCGGATACAAGTACGCCGGAACTGCTGGGCAAGGCCGTGTCAGACTATGTAAAGAAGGTCTGGACGGAATGCTCCAGCGTTGTTTTCAATGGAGACGGATATTCGGATGAATGGCAGGATGAAGCTGCAAGGCGGGGATTGCCGAACCTTGTGACAACACCCGATGCTGTCGGTGTCATCAAGGAAAAACGCTACACAGATCTGTTTGGAAAATACGGTGTTCTCACTGAACGCGAATTGGATTCACGTTACGAAGTCTATGCCGAGCAATACATTCATGCCGTGAATGTGGAATCCAATCTGGTTGTGGAGATGGCCCGTACCATGGTTCTGCCGGCGGCAGTCCGGTACCAAGGCGAACTCGCATCAAGCCTTGCTAATCTCAAGGCAATCGGCATTGAATTAGACCATGCAACCATTTTGCAGGTGACAGATCTGATCGGCAGTTTGCAGGATTCGGTTGCGGAACTTGTCGCGCTCAAGGCGAATGAGAACGACGCTGCGGATGTTGCCGCGCATTGTCATTTTGTCAAGGATTTGATCCTGCCGAAAATGCTTGAAGTCCGTAAGATAGTCGATGCGCTGGAAGACATAGTTGCAGATGATCTTTGGCCACTGCCAACCTATCAGGAAATGTTGTTCATCCGGTAACACAGCAGTGCCGGTTGCGGCAAAACCCGCAACCGGTAAGCAAAACAGACCGCGCGCCCCTGGCACGCGGTCTCCTATTCAGATGAAAGTTCTTTCACGGCCTGATGCTGGCTCAGGAATACTTTGCCTGTCAGATGTGAAAGAAAGTCGCTGCACTTGAGCCTGTCCATGACCGGGCATTTGATTTCCGTCAGATGAAATTTGACGTTGGTGGCTTTAAGCCGTTCATTGATGGCTTCCAGCGATTCCAATGCGCTCATATCAATGTCATTGACAGCCGGACACATCAGGATGACGTGTTCAACATTCGGATTTTGCGCGACCATGTCGTAAATCTTGTCTTCCAGATAATGCGCATTGGCAAAATACAGGCTTTCATCCACCCTCACAGTGAGAATTTTTTCGCTGGTGATCACGTCGTGACGGCGCACGTTGCGAAAATGCTCTGTCCCTGGAACACGTCCGACAATCGCCATATGCGGCCGCGATGTACGATACAGATGGATGACGATGGATATGGCGACACCGGCGGTCACACCCAGTTCAACGCCCAGACCCAGCGTGATTGCGATGGTGGCGCAGACGGCGGCAAAATCCGCCTTTGAGTAGGTCCAGGCTTTGCCGATAATGGAGAAGTCCACCAATGACAACACCGCGACAATGATGGTTGCAGCCAGCGTTGCCTTAGGCAGGAAAAACACCAATGGTGTCAGGACGAGAGCCGCGATCGCCAGTCCGACCGCCGTATAGGCGCCTGCCGCCGGTGTCTCCGCACCCGCGTCAAAATTGACCACAGAACGGGCAAAGCCGCCCGTCACCGGATAGCCGCCCGTAAAGGCCGCGCCGATATTGGCGGCGCCAAGTCCGATCAGCTCCTGATCCGGATTGATGCGTTGGCGCCGCTTCGCAGCCAGCGTCTGGGCAACCGAAACCGATTCCACAAAGCCGATGACTGAAAGCAGAATGGCTGCGCCAATCAGATCGCCCCACAGGTCCATGGAAAAGGACGGCAGGGTGAGGGGAGGCAGCCCCTGCGGAACCTCTCCAACGACCTGCACACCCAAGCCTGCGAGCCCGAAAGCCCAGGTGACCAAGGTGGTGACAAAGACGACTGCCACGGGGCCTGACTTGGCAACGATCGTTGCCATGCGTTCACCCAGACCAGCCATGAGCAGGACAGGTTTGAGGCCCTTGCGCACCCAGAACAGAAAGCCGATGGCAAAAATGCCGATGATCAGCGTGATCCAGTTTGTGTCGCCCAGGTGGGTAAGGATCGAGGTGACAATTTCAAGCAGATTGTGACCGGAAGCCTCAACACCCAGAATATGTTTCAACTGGCTGACCGCAATGATGATTCCAGATGCGGTTATGAAGCCGGCAATCACCGGATGGGACAGGAAATTGGCAAGAAAACCAAGCCTGAAGACGCCGAGAAGCAACAAAAATACGCCGGAAAGAAAGGCCAGAGTCAAAGCTGCAACAATATATTCGGGCGACCCGGGGGAGGCTATATTGCCGATGGCTGCGGCGGTCATCAATGAGACGACCGCAACCGGACCCACAGCCAACGCCCGGCTGGTTCCGAAAATGGCATAGAGAATGATCGGGACGATGGAGGCATAGATGCCCATTTGCGCAGGCAATCCGGCAAGCAAAGCATAGGCAAGCGATTGCGGAATGAGCATGATGGTGACGATCACAGCAGCCACAAGGTCATTCGTCAGCGCATCACGATTATAGCTGCGCCCCCAGTCGAGAACTGGAATATACTGTTGCAGGCGGGTTTTGCCGTTTGCGGCCATTGTGGTTCTTCTCTCGGGTCATTCAGGATGGCTGCGGACGTGTGATGCGAGGCACACTGGTCTGCTGCCACAACAGGTCCGGAAAATCAGGCAGCCTGCCTTGTCGTTTGCAAGGCTGCCGATTTTACGTCGCATCAGAATCTACAGAACGCGGGTGCCCAAAACACGGGTTCATCCCGCCGTTGCAAAGCGACGCATGACGTCCGTCATGTCGTAACCTGCCTGTTTGGTGGCTTCCAGAACATCGGACACTGACTGGCCCTGTGCACCCTGCATGAGTGCCCATAGCGTAGCGGAGCGGGTTCCGGTTCTGCAATAGGCGAGCACCGGACCGGGCATTTCGGTCAATGCCGCAGCAAAGTCAGCCGGATCACCGGGCTGCATCTGCCCGGCCACGATAGGCAGATATCTGACCTCAAGTCCTGCTTTTTTGGCGGCCGCCTCAATCTTTGAAAAACTCGGCTGGTCCGGACTTTCGCCATCCGGTCGATTGCAGATGATTGATCGGAAGCCGATATCTGCAATATAGCCGACATCGCTGGCAAGAATTTGCGGGCTGACAGCCAATTTTTTGGTGATGGGGCGGATATCCATTAAAGTTCTTCCTGTCTTTCGTCCATGTGGCCCGTGCGTTTCTTGCCCTGGCTGAAGCCCGGTCTTGGAAGACCCGCACGCGCCATGATGGTGTCACGTTTTTTTATTTGGAAACAACGGTCGGTCTAAAGGGCGTTGACCGGTATTTTGAGCAAAGGCTTGCCGTCCTCATCGGTTGGCACTGTGCCACCACGCATGTTGACCTGCAGCGACGGGATAATCAGCTTTGGCATGGCAAGCGTTGCGTCACGTTCCGTGCGAGATTTGACAAATTCTTCTCTGGTCCTGCCGTTGCCCACATGAATATTGTGCGCCTTTTGCTCGCCAACACTGGTTTCCCATCGAATGTCCCTGCCGTTCGGTCCGTAGTCGTGGCACATGAACAGGCGTGTTTCCTCCGGCAGGGCGAGGATTTTCTGGATTGAGTCGTAAAGCGTGCCGGCATCACCACCGGGAAAGTCAGCCCGTGCGGAACCTCCGTCTGGCATGAACAAAGTATCACCCACAAAAGCAGCATCGCCTATGACGTGAGACATGCAAGCCGGTGTATGGCCAGGGGTCGCTATGACGAATACCTCGAGATTGCCGATCTTGTAGGTATCACCATCCTTGAACAAAGCATCGAATTGCGAGCCGTCACGCTGGAACTCTGTGCCTTCATTGAAGATCTTTCCGAATGTGTCCTGAACCACAAGAATTTGCTCGCCGATGCCGATCTTGCCACCAAGTTTGCTCTGTATGTAGGGCGCGGCAGACAGATGATCGGCATGTACATGCGTTTCAATGATCCATTCAAGCTTGAGATCATTGGCCTGAATGTAGTTGATGATTTCATCGGCATGGTCATAGGTGATCCGACCGGCCGCGTAGTCGATGTCCATGACCGAATCAATCACGGCACAGGACTGGCTCGCCGGATCCTTCACCACATAGCTGATGGTATTGGTGGCCGGATCAAAAAAGGCCTTTACGTCCGGTTTGACGGACAGGTCAACATGATGTGTCATTTCCATCTCCTCATTATGCTTTTGCTGTTTTGAAAACGGCTGTGTCGATGCCACGCGCCAGCAACATTCCACCGATCATGGCGCCGACAAATATGAAGGTCTCGGAATAGCCGAGCCCCAATGCCGGGATTGCGCCACCCGGGCAAAAGCCGGAAATTCCCCAGCCAATTCCGAATGTTGCGGATCCCAGCACAAGCCGCCGGTCAATGATCCTGTTGCCTGGAACCACAAAGGCGCCTTCAAAAAGCGGTGTGCTGCGTGTGCCGAAAACCAACCGATAACCGATTGCTGTTGTTATCAGGGCGCCGCCCATGACGAAAATCAAGCTGGGATCCCAAGAGCCGGCAATGTCGAAAAAATTCAGAACTTTGGCCGGGTTTGCCATGCCGGAGATTGCAATGCCGATGCCAAAAATCATGCCGATAACGAGTGCTGACAGGATGCGCATGGTTCAAATTCCCCCAAAGATATGGCGAACAACAAAGACTGTGATGCCGGTGGAAACCATGAAGACCACCGTTGCAGCGATGGAGCGGGGAGACAGGCGGGCCATGCCGCAAACACCATGACCACTGGTGCAGCCTGAGCCGAACATGACACCCACACCAACGATAAGGCCACCGATGACAAGGGCACCCGTTGAGATCGGAACGGAAAATCCGATTGTATTGCCGCTCATCACATAGATCATAGGAGCGATGATGGCGCCGGCCAGAAAAGCAGCGCGCCAGGGCCAGTCCGACGAAATCGGCGGCAGAATGCCGCCAAGAATGCCGGTCATTCCGGCGATGCGGCCATTGAACACCATCAAAAGCGTGGCAGCCAGGCCAATCAGAATGCCGCCACCCAGCGACATATAGGGTGTGAATTCGGTAATCATGTCAGTTTACCTTGCAAGTGCTGGCGCCGAAAAGGCGATAGATCGGACAAAATCGAAAAAGAGCTGTAGCAATCAGGACAATGCCCACCACCGGGATGGCGTAAGAGATGATCGTCTGATCTTGCAATTGCGCCTGAAAAACAAAGGGCGCTGCGATGAGAAAGACTCCGATAATCATCCGCAAGATGCGATCAATCGACCCCACATTCGCTTTCTTGGTCATCTTCATGTCTCCAAATTAGGTTCCGTATAACTCTATATATATTCGTAAATGCTAATATGCAATATTCGGAATATGTTTTTGCTGGGGATTGATGATTTCCTGTTTGGCCGCTTCGGTGCCAACGGAGTTATGCGCAAAAATGCGCGGGAAGGGGGCAAACACAAACCAGGCGTGTTTCAACCGACCAGTCCAGACTCCGGCGTATGCGAACTTGACGCCCGTCACGTCATGCGGCATCTTGCTTGAAATATATAGTAAATCATATGTATCGTGGAAACGCTGGTAGAGGGAAGGATTTCTTCCCCGGGGGAGCATGGTCGTTCTCTCAAACACAAGGATCAAAGCTATGCGCATGAACCGTCGTGACATTCTTTTTTCAGGCGCCGCCATGCTGAGTGCCGGTCTGTTGAACCTACGCCAGGCGCAGGCTTCGCCAACATCAACGGTCGCATTGGGGACCAAGACCATCAACACTCTGAGTGACGGCAATCTTGTTCTGCCGCTGAGTTTTTCCTTTCCCGATGTTCCTCAGGAAGAATTGGTGGCAATTCTGAAAGCCAACGATCTGCCGACGGATCGACTTGAGCCGGACTGCAATATCACCGTGTTGCGCGATGGTGACCGTCTTGTGGTCTTCGATGTGGGCGCAGGCCCGAACTTCATGCCCACTGCCGGACGGTTGACAGACAGTCTGGACGCTGCCGGCATCGATCCCGGCGCAGTCACCGACGTTGTGTTCACACACGCGCATCCTGACCATATCTGGGGCCTGCTGGATGACTTTGACGAAGTGATTTTTCCCGATGCAAACTATCATATGGGCCGTGCGGAGTGGGACTACTGGCGCGCCGATGACACGCTCGAGAAAACACCCGAGGCCCGCAAGAGTTTTGTGATCGGCGCGCAGAACCGCATGGCCGTGCTTGAAGATCGTATCCAGCTGTTCAATTTCGGCGACGAGATCGTGCCCGGTGTCGAGGCCGTGGATACAAGAGGCCATACGCCCGGCCACACATCATTTGCAATCCATGATGGCTCGCAGAGCATGATGGTTCTAGGTGACGTTGTGACAGGTCTTGTTTCATTTGAAAAACCTGATTGGCCAAGCAATTCGGATCAGCATACCAATCAGGCCATTGCGACCCGGCGTCAGGTCATGGATCGCATGGCAGCCGACAGGATGCATATCGTCGGTTTCCATTTGCCGAACTCAGGAATAGGCTTTGTTGAGCGCAAGGATGCAGCTTACCGGTTTGTTGCGGGGTGATACCAAAGATGGGTCATAATCATCGATCTTTGGTATAAGCAGGCTATTCTGCGGGGCTTTGTTTGCGGCTAAAGAGAAAATCGAAGGCAGAGCCCTCAACGATCACGCCCAGTCCCATGCGCGCGCCCAATGCAATGCTTGCCATGACGATGGGTGCCGAAATGGCCATAAGGGAGACAGCGCTGACACCCTGACCGATTGTGCAGCCGAGCGCAAAAATACCGCCGGTCCCCATGAGGAATGCGCCAAGCAGGTGGCGCCCCAGTTCACGCGCATCATCGCAGGCCTCCCAGCGTACATCATCCGCCTGCCAGGCCGCCAGAGCGGCGCCGACCAACACACCCACCACAAGCCCGACGCCATAATCGGGCAATTCATTGGTAACGGCCACGATCTGCATCATCGTGTCAGCGAGAGGGGCGACAAAGGAACCGGCCTGCAATTGAACCGGCACGAACAGGATTTGACTGTAAAGGGATGTGATCAACCAGCCGGCTGCGATACACAGGCCAATCACGCAACCGGCAACAATTTTCCCGTAGTCACCACGAAAACCGGGATTCTTGAACACCCACCATACCAGGAGCATGCTCAGGATGATTGCCGATGCGCCAGTCAAATCAAGACCCGTGAGCGTGCTGATGATGGCCCCAATCGATTGGCCTCCAATGGACGAAAGATCGACGGAAAACGGATCAATGGCAGCCTGCCGGAGATGGCCAATCACGCCGCGGCTGGCTGCCAGCGCAGATACAGCCATGGCGCCCAGGACTATGAAAGCGCGTAAACTCCCACCACCCAGACGGACCAGGGCGCCAAACCCGCAGGTCCCGACCAGAGCCATGCCGAATCCGAACATCAATCCACCGACGATACTACCGGCAAGGGGAAGAGGGCTTGTCAGATAAAAGCTGCCTGATACGTCAATCAGATTGGCCGCCATCAGCGACTGAGTTGCTATCAGTGCAACGCCCGCAGCGAGCACCCAGGACCTGAGTCCGTGGCTGTCGCCAGCATACCAATATCTTTCGAGGGATGACATCGTGCAAAAATGATTGCGTCGGGCCACGTAACCCATCACGCAGCCGATGATCAGACCAGCCAATGGCAAACCCAGTGGGTTCTCAAGCAAGATCAGTTTCTCCTCCAGAGCTGATCTGTGAACCCGTCAGTCTGACGACGATACCAGGGGAAAGCAAGCGGGCATTTTGCCCTGTTCAACGAACCGGTGTGCAGAACAATTCGTAAAGTGTCTCGACGACGGAAGACACTTCCTTGTCGGCAATCGTGTAATAGATCATGCGCCCGTCGCGTCTGGCAGTGACAAGGCGGTCGAAACGCAGCCTTGCAAGCTGCTGTGAGACCGTTGCCTGCGGCATCGACAATATGTCCTCAAGGTCAGAGACCGATTTCTCGCCTTCGGAAAGGATACACAGAATCAACAGGCGCGTTTCGTGCGACAGCGCTTTTAAAAGTTCGCTGGCTTTGCGGGCCTGTGCAAGCAAATCCTTGACGTCATCGGCGTTCATGTTTGCTTTGAGTTTTGGAAGTGACATGCCAGGATCCGTAAGTAGATTGTTGTTCGACTATATGCAGCCAATTCAATGCTAAATATATATCAATTCATATATTTTATCCAGTAGGGCGCAATTTTTTCAAAGGCAATCTACAATGGAAGCTTGCCCAGCATTTCATCCAGCAACACCCAGAAAAACTCGTCGCCGGCATAGCCGCGCATGCGACCGATTTCCTTGCCATCGTCTACCAGAATAAACGTCGGCGTGAACTGATCCTTGGCAATATTGACAAGATCATCGGGCCATGGTTCGTCAATGTCGACCCGGCGAAGCGGTGCAGTTTTGGATTCGGCCGTTTTTGGATAGATCGGACCGACTTCCTCATCCCATCGCATGCACCAGACACATCCGACACGTTCCAACATCACCAGTTCTGCGCTCCAGGTGACTGGCGTTAATACAAGGAAAAACAACCCTGCCAAAGTGAATATCTGTCTGGCATTTTTAGGCATCAGCATACAATCTTGTTGGTCGATTTTCATTTGCATGATTGCAATATATACGAAAAACTGCATATTTAAACATCTCCCGTTCAAAATAGGTCGGGAATCCGATCCGGCAAGGCCTGATCATGCAAGACAAAGGGCATTCAAGTGTTGGACATCGGCTTTGGAGCGGCGTTTATTGCCGGACTTTTATCATTTGTGTCTCCCTGCGTATTGCCCATTGTTCCGCCCTATCTTGCCTATCTGGCGGGTACCAGTTTCCACGAATTGACCGACGACAATGCTGGCAGCGCCGTTGCCCGGCGAATATTGTGGTCGTCAATCATGTTCGTTGCCGGTTTCACGACGGTTTTTGTGGCATTGGGCGCAACGGCCAGTGTCATTGGTCAATCCCTGGCGCGCTATTACGACATATTGGGAACAATCGCCGGCGTTCTGATCATCATCATGGGGCTGCATTTCCTCGGTGTTTTCCGCATCGCCTTGCTCTATCGCGAAGCGCGTGTAGACGTGCAGCGAAAGCCTGCCGGGCTGTTCGGCGCCTATATCATGGGGCTGGCTTTTGCTTTCGGCTGGACCCCTTGCGTCGGGCCGGTGCTGGCTGCGATCCTCTTTATTGCCGGCGCTGAAGGAACGGCCTTGCAAGGCGCCGGTCTGCTGGCGACCTATTCGCTGGGCATTGGTATTCCGTTCATTCTGGCCGGTGCTTTCGCCAGCCGTTTCATCGGCTGGGCAAACAGATTCAAGAAGCACATGCGCAAGATCGAGATGATCATGGGTCTGTTGCTGGTGCTGACAGGGATCCTGTTTATCACTGGTCGGATGCAGGTCATTGCGCAATGGCTGCTCGAAACCTTTCCCGTCTTTTCAACCATTGGATAAAAGAGGCTGTTATGATTCGATATTTCCCCATCGCCGTTTTATTTGCCTTCCTCGGCTTTATGCCAGCAACCGCTGCAACCCTTGGTGAGGATGGCCTGCACAAACAGGACTGGTTTTCCATTACATTCAAGGACATAGCGGAAGACATTGAATCAGCCAGTGAAGAAGGCAAGCGCCTTGCGATATTTATCGAGCAACGGGGCTGCATCTATTGCAAAAAAATGCATGAGGTTCTTTTGAGTGACCCGGAAGTGGCCGACTATATAAAGGCCAATTTCAAAGTCGTTCAGTACAATATGTTCGGTGACGAGGAGGTGACCGATTTGGACGGGGACGTTCTGACGGAGAAAGCGGCCATTCGCAAATGGGGCGTGGCTTTTACACCGACAATTCTGTTTATGCCGACCACCAATCCAGGAGATGGTGATGCAGGTCAGGCGGCTGTGGAAAAGATGCCGGGGGCCTTTGGCAAATGGACATTCCTGAACATGTTCCGATGGGTGCACGAAGAGGCCTATGAGGGAGACGAGCATTTTCAGAAATATCATGCACGCATTATCAATGAACTGCGCGAACAGGGACGTATTGGTGCTGAATAGTGGACCTTGGTAAAACACATTCAAATAATCATATTTATGCATTGATCTTTTGCGTGTTATTGCTTAGTTAATGGGTAAGGGTTGAGAATCTGGTGGAGGCAGGCCCCCGAGAATGGTGCTGTTTCAAGAAGCAACTAATTCTGCCATAGATAAAGAATTCTGTTTTGCTTAAAGAATTCTGGCATAGAATAGAACGCATAAAAGAGCAGGGCATATCAATCGGTGCGGTATGATGCCGACATGTCCTGAATGATTTTATCACGATTGGGGAGGAGACTGGCAACATGTCTTTGAAATCGAATTTAATGATGGCATTGTTTCTTGCTGCTGCTCCGACAGCCGCATGGGCGGGAACGATCGCACCCGATGATGTCAAGTTTGAAGAAGAAACAATAGTGATGTCATTGACCGGTGAGCCCGGTGATGCTGCCAGAGGCAGGGAAGTGTTTGTCAATCGAAAACTTGGCAATTGCCTTGCTTGCCACGTCAATGCAGAAATCAAAGAGCAATTGTTTCATGGTGAAGTCGGCCCGCCGCTTGATGGTGTTGCCGACCGCTGGGAAGTGCCCGAGTTGCGGGCAATTGTTGTGAATTCCAAAGTCATATTGGGTGATGAGACCATCATGCCCTCATTCTACCGGGTAAAAAACGGCGCTCGGACAGCCGAAAAATTTGAGGGCAAAACCATATTGTCCGCTCAGGATGTTGAAGATGTGGTTGCCTATCTGGGTACGCTCAAAGAATAGCAATCGCTAAAGGAGATCGAGAAATGAAACTGACAAGACGACAAGCCCTGTCATTCTCCACGGGTGCAATTGCCTTCACGCTGGCAGGCATGCGTATTGGTCCGGCATTTGCAAATGCGGAAGATACCAGTGCTGCTGTGCAGGCGTTCAGTGGAGGGGCGGAACCCCAAAGCGGAATGATGACGTTGAAGGCACCGGAGATCGCCGAAAATGGCAATACCGTTCCCGTTTCTGTAAGCGTTGAAAGTCCTATGACGGCTGATGACTACGTGGAATCCGTGGCGATCTATGCTGAAGGCAATCCAAATCCGGAAGTTGTGGTTTTCAACTTTACGCCCATGAGCGGTGAAGCATCTGCAACAACCCGCATGCGGCTGGCGAAGACCCAGAACGTTGTGGCAGTTGCCAAAACCAGCACCGGAAAAGTGTATATCGACAAGCGCGAGGTCAAAGTGACCATCGGCGGTTGTGGCGGCTAACGGCCTCGGAGGAAATTGAAAATGGCAACAGCAAAACCCCGCGTTAAAGTTCCCAAGTCTGCGTCTGCCGGTGAGGTTATCACCATCAAGACCCTGATCAGTCACAATATGGAGTCTGGTCAGCGCAAGGACAAAGAGGGAAACGTAATCCCGCGTAATATTATCAACAAGTTCGAGTGCTTTTTTAATGGTACGCCAGTGTTCTCGTGTGACATTGATCCGGCGATCTCGGCAAATCCCTATTTCGAATTCACCGCAAAGGTGATGGAGGCGGGCACATTCCGGTTCGTCTGGACCGGTGATGATGGCAAGGTTTACGATACCGAGAAAAAGATCGCTTTGGATTGACCATTTTGGGCCGGTCCGTTTGACTGACTGATCAATCCAAATCTGGCGTTCCACGGGAGGAATGGAAATGAAATTGATAAGAAAAAGCATGGTTGTCGGAGGTGTGATTGGTTTATCGCTCACCATGGGTCTGGCAGCGCAGGCAGATCCCGATGAAGATCAACTGATCATCGACGGCCAGGAAATCGTGACTGAGGTCACTGCGGCGCCAGACAGCCCATTTGAAACGCTTTATTCCGGCTGGCGCTATCGCAGTGATGAAACGCAATCGCTGCAGGCCGATGATTTCGAGAATCCGGCATTTGGCGCTGTTGACCAGGCGATTGAACAGTTCGAGGTCGTCGAAGGTGCGGCAGGCAAGTCCTGTGCATCCTGCCATGAAGGTGGGGCTGAGGAATTTGCCGGACTTCGTGCGAAATTGCCACGCTGGAATGCCGAGACCGGAAAACCGGAAACACTTGAACATATCATCAATGAGTGTCGAACCGAACGGATGCAGGCTGAGCCATGGAAATGGGAAGCCAAAGCGATGTTGGGCATGACGGCGCTCATTGGGTTGCAGTCGCGTGGCATGCCGGTTGACGTGCAGACCGATGGTGAGATGACGCCGTGGTTCCAGAAGGGCAAGGACCTGTATTACACACGGGTTGGGCAATTGGACATGTCTTGCTCAAATTGCCACGAGGACAATAGCGGCAACATGATCCGCGCCGACCATTTGAGTCAGGGCCAGATCAATGGCTTCCCTGTCTATCGGTTGAAATGGAACGGCTTGGGCTCCATACACCGTCGCTTCAAAGGCTGCATGGATAATATCCGTGCAAAACCCTACAAGCGTGGGTCCGACGAATTTGTCGCGCTTGAACTCTATGTCGCATCACGCGGACAAGGGCTTTCTGTCGAAACGCCGGCCGTGCGTAACTGACAATCAATTTGGGGGCGGCATTTGAAGAAAAATGCCGCCCTTTTTGTATCCGGATTCCGGCAAATGCGGCGGTTTCTGCAGGCAGATCGTAAACAGCGAGGACGTTGATATGTTTTCCAGACGTGATTTTCTCCAGTGGTCAGCAGTCGTGGCGGCAACAACCGGCTATGCAGGTGGTTTGACCCGGGTTGCCGCTCAACAGCGGCTTACGCAGGATGATCTGCTCAAATTTGATGCCAAGGGCAAGGTAACGCTGCTGCACTTTACCGATGTGCATGCGCAGTTGAAGCCGCTCTATTTTCGCCCACCATCAGAAAATTTCGGGGTAGGGGCCTTTGAAGGCGTGCCACCGCATCTGGTGGGTGAGGCCTTTCTCAAGCATTTCAATATTCCGGCCGGTTCTCCGTTGGCCTATGCCCACACCATGGTTGATTACGTCAATCTGGCCAGAACCTATGGAAAGCTTGGCGGGCTTGACCGAACGGCAACGCTGGTCAAGGCAATCCGTGCCGAGCGCGGAGATGACTCTGTTCTGTTCCTCGACGGAGGAGATACCTGGCAGGGCTCCTATACGTCGCTGAAGACCAACGGCCAGGACATGGTCGATTGCATGAAGCTCTTGAAACCCGACGCCATGGTTGGGCACTGGGAGTTCACCTTTGGTGAGGATCGTGTCCTCGAACTGATTGACGAGATGGGATATCCGTTTCTTGCCAGCAACATCTTTGATACGGAATGGGATGAGCCGGTCTTTGAGCATACGGCCTTCTACGAAAAAGGCGGGCACAAGGTTGCGGTCATTGGGCAGGCCATGCCCTACACGCCGATAGCCAATCCGCGCTGGATGTTTCCCGAGTGGTCCTTCGGTATTCGCCCGGATGTGCTGCAGGCCAATGTGGATGCAGCGCGCGCCGCGGGCGCCGAAATTGTTGTTCTTCTTTCCCACAACGGTTTTGATGTTGATCAGAAATTGCCCACCGTTGTCAGCGGTATTGATGTCATCCTGACGGGCCACACACATGATGCAGTGCCTGAAGCCATCAAGATTGGCAAAACGCTGGTCTTGTCTTCCGGATCCCATGGCAAATACCTGGGACGGGTCGATCTCGAGGTGAAAAACGGCGAGGTCGTCGATTATAATTCCACACTGATCCCGGTGTTTTCCGATGTGATTACTCCCGACCCGGAAATGGCTGCAAAAATTGATGAAGTCCGTGCGCCCTATGAGGCGGAATGCAATCGGGTGTTGGCAAAAACCGAGGGACTTCTCTATCGTCGTGGCAATTTCAACGGTACCTGGGACGACCTGATTTGCCAGGGCTTGATTGAAGAGCGGGACGCTGAACTCTCATTCAGCCCCGGATTTCGTTGGGGAACGACCCTGTTGCCGGGACAGAATATCACGGTCGATGATCTTTATACACAGACATCAATGTCCTATCCGTCGGTTTACCGGCTGGAATTCTCGGGCGCACAGATCAAGGAAATTTTGGAAGATGTGTGCGACAACCTGTTCAACAAGGATCCGTTTTTCCAGCAGGGTGGTGACATGGTGCGTGTCGGCGGTATGGGGTACACCTGTGCGCCCAAGGAAAATATCGGCAACCGCATTACCGATATGACCATGCTGAAAACCGGTGAACCCATTGATCCGGCTCGTAATTACGTGGTTGCTGGTTGGGCCTCGGTCAATGAAGGCGTTGAAGGACCGGCGGTTTACGACCTGATGGAAAATTACATTACGCGCCTTGGTGTTGTGAACATGCCGAAGAATGACGCCGTCAAGGTTGTTGGAATGTGACGCGGCAAAGGCCGTGACTGGAGCACATTTTCCCGAAAATCCAAGATATTTTTCATTGATGCTTATCTGCATCTTGAAATATATGAATATTTGAATATATTGGGATTATTGGAGGAATCATGTCCGATCAATCGCAAGATAAAACCCACCCGAATAAAAGCCGTCGCTCGTTTTTGAGCGGGGGCGTTGCTGTCGCCGGTGGTGTCGCCGCCAGCGCACTTGGCGCCCGCGCCGCAGTCGCGGCCACGCCTGATCCATTGATCACCGAGATTCAGGAGTGGAATCAGGTGTTGGGTGATGGTGTTGATGCCGCGCCCTATGGGGTTCCTTCCGAATTTGAAGCTGATGTGGTGCGCCGTGACGTGCCCTGGCTGACAGCCGATCCGATTTCCTCCATCAATTTTACGCCAATCCATCAGCTCGACGGCATCATCACGCCGAACGGACTGTGTTTTGAGCGTCATCATGGTGGTGTGGCTCAAATCGATCCGGCTGATCATCGCCTGATGATCAACGGCCTTGTCGACAATCCCCTTGTCTTCACCATGCAGGATTTGATGCGTTTTCCGCGTGAAAACCACGTGTATTTTCTGGAATGCGCTGCAAACTCCGGAATGGAGTGGCGGGGTTCCCAATTGAACGGCTGCCAGTTCACCCACGGTATGGTGCATAATGTCATGTATACCGGCATCCCGCTGAAGCTGCTGTTGCAGGAAGCGGGATTGAAGCCCAATGCTGCCTGGCTGCTTCCTGAGGGCGCAGATGCCTCCGGCATGACCCGCTCGGTTCCGCTCGACAAGGCGCTTGATGATTGCCTTGTGGCATTCAAGATGAATGGAGAGGCCCTGCGACCCGAGCAGGGGTACCCCATCCGCCTTGTCGTTCCCGGCTGGGAAGGCAATGTGTGGATTAAATGGTTGCGCCGCATCGAAGTGGGTGATCAGCCTTGGCATCACCGTGAAGAAACGTCCAAATATACCGACCTCCTGGCAAACGGCAAAGCGCGCCGTTTTACCTGGGCAATGGATGTCAAATCGGTCATCACCAGTCCCAGCCCGCAAATGCCCATCACCCATGGACGCGGACACACCGTATTGACCGGGCTTGCCTGGTCGGGTCATGGCCGCATAAAGCGGGTTGACGTGTCTCTGGATGGCGGCCGCAACTGGCAGACGGCGCGCCTCGATGGTCCGAGCCTGTCCAAATCCTTGCACCGTTTTTATCATGAGTTCAATTGGGACGGGTCCGAGATGTATCTGCAATCGCGGGCCATTGATGAACTCGGAAATGTTCAGCCGACAAAAAATGAGCTCAGAGCAGCGCGCGGCGAAAACTCGATTTACCATAACAATGGCATACAAACCTGGCAGGTTCGTACAGATGGAGAGACAGAAAATGTCGAAATCTCTTAAGCTGTTTGGTGCAGTTGCCGGGTTGCTGATTGTAACCGGCGTTCCCTCATTTGCTCAGGACGTGGATGCGGGCAAAAAAGTATTCAGAAAGTGCGCATCCTGTCATGCTGTGGGTGACAATGCCAAAAACAAGGTCGGCCCGCAGCTCAACGACGTATTCGGGCGGACGGCCGGTTCGCTTGACGGTTTCAAATATTCCAAGTCGATGAAGGCTGCCGGTGCTGATGGCTTGGTCTGGAATGACGAAACGGTGGGGAAATATCTTGAAAAACCCAAGGCCTATATCAAGGGCACGAAGATGTCCTTTGCCGGCCTGAAGAAGGACAAGGATGTCGAAAATGTTATCGCTTATCTGAAGAGTTTTTCGGGCGAAGCAACCGAGGAAGCAGAAAAGCCGGATGACGCTGCTGCGAACGAAGAGAAAAAGCCGCAAACAAAGGTGGCAGCGGCCCCAGTTGCTGATGCACCGATGGCCGACCACGGAACCTATCATCTCGGGCGCCCGGCGCTGCCGGAAGAAATTGCCGCCTGGGATATAGACATACGGCCGGACGGGCAGGGTCTGCCTGCCGGAAGCGGCACGGTTGCCAGGGGTGGTGAGTTGTTTGATGAACAATGTGCCGTCTGCCATGGCTCTTTCGGCGAAGGCGAAGGTCGCTGGCCTGTCCTGGCTGGTGGGCAGGGAACGTTGACCGACGATCGGCCCGTCAAGACCATTGGCTCCTACTGGCCCTATCTGTCCACCGTGTTTGATTATGTGAAGCGCGCCATGCCCTTTGGCAATGCCCAGTCACTCTCCGATGATGACGTTTACGCCCTGACGGCCTATCTGCTCTATTTGAATGATATTGTCACTGACGAAGATTTCGAATTGTCGAGCGACAACTTCACTGAAGTGCGTCTGCCAAATGAAGCAAACTTCATAGACGATAATCGTCAGGACGAGCCACAATATGCCGCCGGACTGGAACCATGCATGAGCAATTGCATGCCCGAACCTGCAAAGGTCACGATGCATGCGCGCGTGCTGGACGTCACGCCTGAAGGCGAGGAAGACGAAGGTGGCGCTGGCGCCATTGATTGATTGCCAAACACATCATCTTCAACTGAAGGCATTTGAAGGTGATGTGATCGCAATGGCAGAGCCACCAAGTCAGGTGGCCCTTTTTCGTTTCAGTGGGTGTTCCCGGTTGAGGCGTCGCTCATTGCAGGTGCATCAGCCACGGATTTGGCATCTGACCGTGTCCATAACCGAGCGTTCAATTCCCGATCAGAACGGATCATGGCGTTGAACAATGCCTCGCCATGGATATCAATCCAGGATTTCCTTTTGGATAGCATGGAAACGCCAAGTCCTGCCCTGCTGTCGGGCAGGCGCACGGCAACTGCCTCCAGCAAGGTCGGATAGACATCCACTGGCGAAACCTTATTGGTGTGGCTGCGCGCCTCGATACCTTCACCAAACAGGAAAAACAGGTTTCTGCGTTTACGGCTGGTAAGCTGGCTGTAAATGCTGTTTTTCATGGACAGATGATCACTCTGCACAACTACGATTGTGTTCTCCAGCAGTCCGTCGCGCTCTGCCGCAGCAAGGAATTGTGCCAACAACCAGTTCGTGCACTTCACTGCACGCAGGACATTGATTTCGATGGCCATAATGTCCGTCTGGCTGAAGCAACGTGGAGATAAAAACCCGTCTGGTGCATGTCCGCCAATGGTTTCAATGACGAGCCCAAATGGTGCTGCCTTCGCATTTTGTGCACGCAGGACTTCAAGGGCTGCATCAAAAACAATGTCATCCTGCAGTCCCCAATCCTGTTTGCTCCGGGCCAGTGCCATCGGATCGTCACGGTATCTGCGTTTGAAATGGTCCAGATCCAGAACATCATCAAAACCATGTTTGATGTATAAATGATCGACGCCTGAAAATCTTGCATTTGCCCCAAGGATGAAGGAAAGCTGGTAACCCTTTTTGTTCAGGATATCACCCAGGCAGACAGCGGAGGGAAGGAACGCGTCCAGCCAGTCAAAATTGTTGAACGCCACAAGTCCGATCGGTGAAAGCGGGACTCCACAATTGGCGGCCGTCATCCCGGCAGATGACCAGCCTGTGTTGTGAATCTGGACCATGTTGGTTGCATTCAGGCCGCGCGAAACAAGCGGTTTGAGCGGTGCCATCGTATCGCCAAACTGGCTCTCGTCAAAATAGGTGCCTTCTGTGCTTTCCAGATAGACATGTATGAAATTCTTCAGCGGTGCAGAGTCTGACGAGAGTGGAGTGGGTTCCCTATACAGGTCCGCAAGTCTTACGTCATTGTCCTTCGCCAGAAGATTTGAATTCGAGACAATCCAGAAGGTCAGAGCCGCGAAAAAAAGCAGGGATACAATACGCTCGAAGCCTCTGTATTTGCTGTTGTTTCTGACCAGAATCGCATTTCCTGCAATGAACAGCGCAACCCCAAGGGCTATATTGAAAGCCTCAAGGAAATATCTGTGCACGACATCCGGCGCATCAAGCCCCAGTTGAAGATGGACGGCTATTGCCGACAAGTCGAAGAAACCGAATTTCAGGACAAAATAGCAATAGGTGCCGACAGCAATGATCGGGACGACGGATAATTGGAAATAGGAATTGTACGGTTTGTGGTGGTCGCCGTTTTTGATGAACAGGCCGTATAGAAAAATTGATAAAACAACCGCAAACAGCAAAATCAGGTCAGGCAGCCCATAATATTCCTTCATTATCTGAACGGAGCCGAAGGATATGAGTAGCGCCCCGACAGTCTGCTTGAAGACAATCCTGTCGGGAATTCGCTGAATGTCTGTCCGGTTACCAGTCCTCATCTCACTATGCCTCCATCGCTGAATACATAGCGTCAATTGGTTTGATGATCGACTACAAATAACAAACTTCCAGCAATTCGGTCCTTGCTACACACCCATGAGTGCAGGATGCAACAATCAGCGCATCCAACCGAATTACGGGAGTGAAATTTTCCAGAAACGGCTATGCAAGGGAACTTCCGTCCAGGCGTTGCCTGTGATCGCGCTGACACTACTGGTCAGCAGCTTCCTGTGCGATCGCGTCGAGAACATCATTCACTTTGCCCAAGGCGGACTGTGATGCTTCACTGCCGGTTGGATTTTCCAGCCTTCTGAAACCGACATGTACTTTTCCCGGTTCATCGGCGCGCTCATAGACAAACAGCACATAGGGGCAAAAAGCGATGTTCGCCGGGTCTGCTTCCATGGCATCGCGCGACAGGACCGCTGAACAGAATTGTACGAATTCCGCATTGTTGAATATGGTTTTTTTGCCGCCCACATCGTCAGCTGTTCGTTCAAGCATCGCTCCGATCATGGCCTCATAATCGATTTTGTAACCACGATTGACGACCGCATTGCTCAAATCCTGCCGGACATCTGCAAAGGGCGCTTCAACAATATATTCGGTGACGTCAGCGGCCATAGCATTGCCGGCCATGAAGGCCATGACCGCCGTTGCTGCTGCAATTATGGTTTTGCGCCCTGCCATTGCAAAATTCCAGGTCATGTTTTCTCATCCCTTGCTAGTGCTTAACCGATCGATGCGAAACATCTTACCGGTTTGAAGAATTTCCTGCTCGAAGGCTTTGGTTCAAGCCCTGATGGATCCGCAATCTGCCTGGCAAACTCCAAATCCATTGTTGCCGATGACGTGCAGGACCATTGCCCTTGGAATAAACATCAGACTTGCGTCTGTTCCAATTACATTCAGTAATGTGAATGGGTGAATATTAAAATGACCTGGATCAATCCACGGGAAATTGGGAGGTTATTGTGCATGGCATAGGAAGGTGCTTGTCGCTTTGTTCGCCTTGGTGGGTACGACAACGCAAAAAATCGTCGCAGAGGCCCAGAGCCTCCTTCACGATCCCGTCGCTTATGCAGCGATGGTGCGGGGTGTTTCACCCTATGGTGACGGACAGGCGTCGCAACGCATCACCGACATCCTGACACGGAATCTTGCCAGATCCTCCTGACAAGGTTCCCCGTGATCGGCTCAAGCCTGTTTTGCAGGCCATGCCTGGCTGCTTCCCGACAATCACATCATTCCGCCGGCGCCATAAGGGCTTCGGACCCTGTCTTGCTGGTCCTTGCGTCAAGCACGGAAGCGGTGATTGCGCCGGCTATGAAAACGAATATCAACGCCAGCAATGAGTTGATTGCAAGCACTGACCCTCCGGTAAGACCGGCGCCGATGGTGCAGCCGACGGCGAGAATGCCGCCGAACCCCATCAGTGCGCTGCCTGCTGCGTAGCGCAGAATATGTGGTGTTCCAGCCTCTGAAAATGTGCTGATCCTGAAGCCGCCGAATACCAGTGATGCAATGAGTGCTCCAACAATTGTGCCAGCAATGATGCCGATATCCATGGAGAGGAAACTCTCCTCCCCACCGCTGGCAATATAGTTCAGGCTGTTGGCCAGCGGGCGCATGTAGGAAAGACTCTCGGCCTGGATTGGTTCAAACACCTGCGTCGACAGGGAGAAGGACAAAAACCACCCTGCGGCAATCAGCGCGCCAACGAGGAGGCCGCCTGTCGCAAGAGCAACAGAAAGTCTGGTTCGAATGGCGAAGACCACGGCGACCAAGGCGACCACGACGCCAAGCACTGGCCCCGTCAGGCTAAAGCCGGTCAGCGTGGCGAAATCATTGGTACCAATGGATGCCGAAGAAAGAAAACCGGCAAACTGGTTGCGCAGCGGCACGAGCGGTCCCTGATAGGTTGCCCAGGCGACAGCCGCCAGAACAGCCGTTGAAAAGATCGCCCGCAGATTGCCGGATGCGCCAAGCACCAGCAAACGGCTTGCACAGCCGCGCGCCAAAATCATGCCTATACCAAACAGGCTGCCACCGATCACGGCTCCTGACAGGCTTTGCGCCGTAGAAAAGAAGCGGGTTTCTGCAACATCAATCTGGCCGTTCATGATTAGCAATTGTACTGACAGGACGGCAGTGGCAAACGCGATCAGCCACATGGGACGGCTGCTTGAATGTTTGCCGCGAACCAGTTCAAGGACGGCAGACCGGGTGCAGAATTGCGACCGCTGAAGAACGAATCCGAATGCAGCCCCAAGCGCCAGGCCCACAAGGGCCAGTGTTTGAGGTTCCCCGATAGAATCAATAAGCGGAACAAAATCCATGTCAGTACTCCTGATGAACTGTGTTCATACGCGCATGGTGGATCGAAGGCAGCGAATGAAATTCCAAAATTCAGTCTGGATATAGATTGAATGGCCTGTCTGAGCGGCCCTCGCGGAAAATTTGGTTTTTGTCGCTCTGCAAGGCCTTGTGAGTTCGACTCTGGCAAACTTGACAAGGCTGGACAAGCCTTCGATCGGGGTGCCATGCTGGGGTCTGTTGCAAACCGGAGAATGCCATGGGGCTGATGTTGAACGGTGTATACCTCAGGCAGGACCCGGAGCCTGACACCAATGAAGATGGCGAATTTCGCCGTACAGCCAGCGCGATACGCCATTGGATCACCGCGGACGGCAGTCCCGGCCCGACGGGCGAGGGTGGTTTTACCCCGCAGGATAGTCGCTACCACCTGTTCCTTGCCTGGAATTGTCCTTGGGCCCACAGAGCCCTTTTGGCCCGCTTGTTCAAGGATTTGAAGAATTCGATCAGCGTCTCCTTTGTTGCACCGCGCCGCAATGAAGACGGATGGGTTTTTGCCCCGGAAGACGGCTATGGCGACACGCTCTTCGGTTCATCGTCCCTGCACGAAATCTATGCCCGTGTTCGGCCGCGCTACACCGGCCGCATTACGGTTCCGGTCCTGTGGGATATTGAGGGTGGCCGCGCGGTCAGCAATGAATCCGCGGATATCGTACGCATGCTTGATTTGTCTTTTGACCTGGGTAGAAAATTGTATCCTCAGGACCTGGCTGCGCAGATCGAGACCTGGAATGATCGTATTTATTCCACAGTCAACAATGGCGTCTACCAGGCCGGGTTTGCCCGCACGCAGGAAGCCTATGACAGGGCAGTGGGCACGGTTTTTGAAACGCTCGATGCTATCGAGCGGCAATTGCAAGTGACGCGCTACCTGACCGGAGACAGGTTTACCGAATGCGATTTGAGACTCTTCCCCACATTGGCCCGCTTTGACGTCGCCTACCATTACGCTTTCAAGTGCAACATCCGCAGAATTATGGATTACCCGAACCTGTGGGCCTATGCCCGCGAGATTTACCAAATGCCCGGTGTTGCCGGTACGGTTTCATTCAATATCTACAAACAGGGCTATTTTTCCCCAAGCCCGCTGCGCAATCCGCTCGGGATCATTCCAGCCGGACCGGATATTGACTGGATGGAGCCACACGCAAGGGGGTGATTGGCCAGCCTGTTGCGCGGTGGCTTGACTTCGCTGTTGGGTGCATTCACATGGCAGCAATCAGTACGTTATCGTTCCATGCTTGGAGTCCTGCTGTTCATGCGCAGAAAAGCCTACATCATCCATCTGGCTCGGGCGACCGGGCGCAAACCCTATGTGGATCGTTTGATGGCCGACTGTGGGATGACGGCAGAAGTCGTGGATGCCGTTGACGGTCGCCATCTGTCCGCAGCGCAGATCGCCGAGGTCTACAAAGGCCTCCTGCATTTGCCGCATTATCCGTTCAGTCTTCGACCCGCTGAAATCGGCTGCTTTCTGAGCCACCGAAAATGCTGGCAGAAAATTGTCGATGAAAATCTCGACTACGGGTTTGTGCTTGAGGATGATGCCATACTTGCTGTGCCAGCTGCTGTCCCGGCGATGGAATTTGCCGAGAAGTATATTGCTGATGTCGGTTATATCCAGTTTCCCGTGCGGCAGGCACCAGCCAATGCAAAGGCCATCGCCACGCACAAGAATGTGCGCCTGTTGCAGCCTGTCGTGACGCCGCTTCGTCTGTCCGGTCAATTCATCAGCAGGAAAGCTGCGGAACGTCTTCTGGAAATGTCACAGACGTTTGACAGGCCGGTCGATACCTTCCTGCAGATGCACTGGATCACGCGGATAAGGCCAATGATGGTTTCACCTTCGGGCCTGTCCGATTGCACACAGGAGGCGGGAGGGAGTACGATTTCCCGCGACAAATCCATCTGGAATCGGCTTGGTCGTGAATTGCAACGTTTGATATATCGCAGGAAAATTGCGCGTCTTTCCAATCAGCACTCCCAGTGATGATCTAGGTTCCGTGACGTTCAGCGCGCATCCTGCAGCAATTGCTCGGCAGCATTTCTCTCATAATTGGTAAAGCTGAGGGCCGCCGTGCGATTGTTTTCAATGGCCTGCCGTCTGTTCTCATAGGCCTGCGGCGTTGCATCGATGATCGCCTGCTTCAATGCGTCCGCTGTCTGGCAGATGACCATACCGTCCGTGTCGAAATATTGTGCGATATCTGGTGCGCCCCAGTAAATGGGCACAGTGTTGCAGAGCAGGCAGTCGATCAGCTTTTCCGTGAAATAACCTTCTTCACGGCAGTTTTCGATAACGACGGAATATCGGTAGGGCGCCAGCCCCTCTTCTTTTTGATCAATCGGCTGATAGGCAAGCCCCAGAAGATCGACCCCAATATCCTGCTCTTTGGACCATACGGCAATCTCGTGGCGCAGGGCATGCCCCTTCAGTTCGCGTTTCGCGGAGGCGATCAGGGACATGTTTCGAGGTTTTTCACGCGTTGGATCAAGCTCGGGGTCAACCCAGCTACCCCCGAACGGCATGACCAGCGCATTGCCTGTCCAGCGGCGCATGAAAGGACGATGGGTGATGATGCGGTGAAAACGTTTTTGCATCGCGATCGCCAAAAGGTATTTGGTGTGATGGATGACGAATGGTTCAGCAATGATAACGGATATTTTGCACGCAATCCCTGTCCGTAGACCCAAAAAATATTGTGACCGTGGATAATGGATGAGGTGGTCTTCGGGCCCCAGGTCCCTGATCGTGCCCGAACGCTGTGGAGATCCCAGAGGCCAGTTCAAGGCCTCAAGCGGAACATCCGCCAAATTTCCGGTGAGATGAAATTCATAGGGTAGAATGGCGACATTCATGAAGGATGCTCTTTCGTCAACGAGGCACCGGCTTCATACCCGTATATTCAACATCTGCAAACAGAACCTGCTCCTGGGAGAGGATCAAATCGCATTGCGGCAATTATTGGGACGTGTCAGGAGGCCGCGAGTTGGCGGCTGTGGGTGTTGTGGGCTTCGATAACCGGCGCCATATCCATCGTCACGATTTCGCCGTTATCAACAACAATCCGGCCATTGATCACCGTGTAGTGAGCATTCTGGGGGGCGCAGAACAGCACTGCTGCCACCGGATCATGCAGCGCGCCCGCATAGGCGATCGTGTTCAGATTTATGGTGAAAAAATCGGCGCATTTGCCAGCGGCGAGCGCGCCTATATCGTCACGCCCCAGAACACTGGCGCCACCAATTGTCGCCAGTTCCAGCGCTTCGCGAGCGGTCATCCACTCATCTGCGCGCAGTGGGTGGGATTGAGAAAGCAGGAAATTCTTCCGCGGGCCTTCTGGCGGCAGCAGACCCATTTTCAAACGCGCAAGCAACATCGCCTGACGCGCTTCCAGCAGGATATTTGATGAATCATTGCTGGCTGAACCATCCACACCAAGGCCGACCCTGATCCCGGCTTTCATGTATTTCTTGATCGGGGCAATGCCCGATGCGAGCCGCATGTTGGAGCAGGGGCAATGGGCAGCACCGCAACCGGTATGGGAAAATTTTGTAATTTCCTCGTCATCCACATGGATTGCGTGGGCAAACCAGACGTCCTCTCCCAGCCAGTCCAGTCCTTCCATCCAATCGACCGGTCGTTTGCCGAAACGCTCCAGCGTGTAGCGTTCTTCGTCCAGGGTTTCGCACAAATGTGTGTGCAGCATAACCTTCTTGTCCCGGGCGAGCGCCGCGGTTTCTCTCAGCAGGTCTTCCGACACCGAGAACGGGGAGCAGGGTGCAAGCACAATGCGGGTCATCGCACCGCGGCTGGCATCGTGGTAGCGGTCGACCACCCTTATGCTGTCGGCAATGATGCCGTCTTCGTTCTCGACGCAATCATCGGGTGGCAGGCCACCTTTGGATTCCCCCAGGGACATGGAGCCGCGACTGGCATGAAATCGCACGCCCAGATCACGCGCCGCTTCGATCTGATAGTCGACCTTGTTGCCACTGCGAAAAAGATAGGAATGATCAAACACCGTTGTGCATCCGGACAGGGCCAGTTCCGCAAGCCCGATAAGCGCGCTGGTGCGCGAGGCTTCCGGTCCGGTTTTTGCCCAGATGCGATAATGGGCTTTCAGCCACGGAAACAGATTGTTGTTCTGCGCTGCGGGAAGATTGCGGGTCAATGTCTGGTTGAGGTGATGGTGCGTATTGACAAAACCCGGCAACACGATCTGGCCGGATGCGTCGATCACCTGATCCGCCGTTTGCGGCAGGGACGCCGTCGGGCCTACCATGGTGATCACGCCATCTTCAGCATAGAGGCCACCATCGGCGATTTCCCGTCGCTCGCCATCCATCGTAACCAGCATGTCGGCGTTTTTCAGTAAAAGCGTAGCCATGATTGCCCATCATTTTTTGTGGTGTGCGGATACTAGCCGATGACGAACTGAAATCCACGTCCATTGGTGAGAAACAGTTTCACGATCTGGGGTGCAAACCGGAAAAATCATCATTTATCGCATCGCGCGTTTGAGAAAATTGTCATCGGCTTGGCTGGTATACGTCAATTAAAACGTTATTAAGGGAAATGTAGGCAATCGAATGGAGGGCATTATGGCTACTGATAACAAACGGGATGGTCGAAAATTACGGTCACAGCAATGGTTCGACAACCCGGACAATCCGGGCATGACGGCTCTCTATCTCGAACGCTATCTCAATTATGGTTTGACCCGCGAAGAACTGCAGTCGGGCAAGCCGATTATTGGTATCGCCCAGACCGGATCGGATCTCTCTCCCTGCAATCGGCCCCATCTGGAACTTGCCAAGCGGGTCCGCGAAGGTATTCGCGAAGCCGGCGGCATTGCCATTGAATTTCCTGTGCACCCCATCCAGGAAACCGGCAAACGACCGACAGCGGCGCTGGACCGCAATCTGGCCTATCTCGGTCTGGTTGAGGTGCTGTATGGTTATCCGCTTGACGGTGTGGTCTTGACGACCGGTTGCGACAAGACAACGCCCGCATGTCTGATGGCTGCTGCAACGGTCGATATCCCTGCCATTGTCCTGTCTGGCGGTCCCATGCTGAACGGTTGGTTCAAGGGTGAACGCGCCGGCTCGGGCACCATTGTCTGGAAAGCCCGCGAGCTCCTGTCGACCGGTGAAATCGATTACGAGGAATTCACCAAAATGGCGGCAGATTCGGCGCCTTCTGCCGGATATTGCAACACAATGGGCACTGCCACGACCATGAATACGCTGGCCGAGGCGCTTGGCATGTCGTTGCCTGGCTGCGCTTCCATTCCGGCACCCTACCGCGAGCGCGGTCAGATATCCTATCTCACCGGGAAGCGTATTGTGGATATGGTCCATGAAGACCTGAAACCTTCAGACATCATGACCCGTGAAGCCTTTGAAAACGTCATTGCGGTGAATTCCGCCATCGGCGGTTCAACCAACGCCCCCGTCCATATCAATGCGATTGCCCGCCACATCGGCGTGGAGCTTTCGGTCGATGACTGGGAGAAACACGGACTCGATATCCCGCTACTGGTGAACCTGCAACCAGCAGGGAAATACCTTGGAGAAGACTTTCACCGGGCAGGTGGGGCGCCAGCTGTTATCTCCGCGTTGATCCATCATGGGCTCATCCATGAAAGCGCTATCACCGTGAATGGCAAATCGATCGGCGACAATTGCCGTGCCAGCGTCAGTGAAAATTCTGATGTCATTCGCGAATGGGACAATGCGCTGACATCCCATGCGGGTTTCAAGGTGATACGCGGCAATCTTTTCACTTCGGCCATCATGAAACTCAGTGTGATTTCCGACGTGTTCAGAGCCCGATATCTGTCCAATCCGGATGACCCGGATGCATTTGAGGGACGGGCCATCGTCTTTGACGGTCCTGAGGACTATCACGATCGCATTGACGACCCGGCGCTGGGCATTGATGAAAATTGCATGCTTTTCATGCGTGGAACAGGCCCGATCGGCTATCCGGGGGCGGCTGAAGTGGTCAACATGCAGGCGCCATCCTACCTTTTGAAACGCGGTATTTCCGAGCTTCCCTGTATCGGTGACGGACGGCAATCGGGAACGTCCGGATCACCCTCCATCCTCAATGCCTCGCCTGAAGCTGCAGTCGGCGGTGGGCTGGCGTTGCTCAAGACGGGCGACCGTGTGCGTATTGATCTGCGTGCGGGCCGTGCGGACATGCTGGTCGATGATGCTGAAATCAATCGCCGCCGCGAAGAGCTGGATGCGGCCGGTGGCTACCCCTATCCCAAGTCGCAGACACCCTGGCAGGAAATGCAGCGGGAGGACGTTGATCAATTGTCAGAGGGTATGGTTCTGAAAAAGGCGGTGAAATACCAGAGGATTGCCTCCAAGGGCATGCCGCGCGACAATCACTGAAACAGACTATGTTTCTGTTTGCTTCAGGAAATCCGTGATGATTTGTGGCAACGCGCCGATATGTAATATCGGCGCGTGACCCTGACCTTCAGCCGTATAGTGCTGCATATTCTTGTGGCGCCGCGCCATCTCATCGAGTGTCGCTTCTGAAAACAATGCCGAATTGGCACCGCGTATGGCCAGCATGGGAATGTTCTTGAGGCCATCGAATTGCGGCCACATCGTCGGCAGCGGCACGTTGAGATCCACTGCGCGCAACATGTCGATCAAGACAGGGTCGAAATTGCCAACCAGTTTTTTGCCCTTCCAGGCATACATGGCCCTGGCCAGATCCTCCCAGTCGTCGTTCTCCAGCGCACTGAATGCGCCGCCCTGCAACGTTTTGAGTGTCTGTGCTGCCTCGGCAAAATCGCGGGGGGATTTCATGCGGTCATGATAGGCCATGATCTGTGCCAGTCCCGCGCCTTCAATGACCGGTCCGGCGTCATTCAACAGGACGCAGGAAAGCACGCCAGGCCTCATCGCGCCCAATACATGGATGATCAATGCGCCCCGTGACGTGCCGATAAATGCGGCACGGCTAATACCCAGAGCGGCGCAGCCCGAAAGAACATCGTCGGCTTCGGTCAGTATGTTGTAATTTTCCTTTTGCGAATCCCAATCCGACAAGCCGCGCCCGCGGTAATCAAAACAGACGACCCGGCGCGGCTGTTCCTCATCTTGCGACAGGTGCAGAGCCAGTTGATGAAAATCAGCAGCATTGCGCGTCAGGCCCGGCAGGCAAACGACCGGTTTCAGCGTGCCGGTGATCGAATGGTTGCGGCCATAATCACGCACGGCCAAACGAAGCCCGTCACTGGCAGAAAAGAAGACCTGCTCATACCCAGTTTCTTCTGCCCCAGTTTCTTCTGCGGTGAGGGGCGCATCGCCGGCTTTGAGAGAAGTCGTCATTGTTGGTCTTCCGATTTGCTGTGATCATTTCGCCGTAGAAATTGGATCGTTGGGCAGCGCTCTAAGGCCTTCCGAAGCGAAGGTCACTGACAATATCGGGTTTCTGATTCAGCCGCGTTTTGTAAACCTGATAATTTTCCATCACCCGCTGGACGTAATTGCGTGTTTCGGTAAACGGGATGCGTTCCACCCAATCGACCACATAATCGATGGGCTTGCCGCGCGGATCGCCATACTTGCTGATCCACTGGGTCGAACGCCGGGGACCGGCATTGTAGGCAATGAATGTCAGAATATAGGAGCCGCCAAAATCGGTGATGTGTTCACCCAGATAGTGCGCACCCAGTGTAGCATTGTAGCCTGCATCAGTGGTCAGCCGGGATTTTGAATAGTTGATGCCGTGTTTTCGTGCAACGAGCTTGGCCGTGCTGGGCAGCAATTGCAAAAGGCCGCGTGCATCCGCTCTGGATATGGCGGCTTTGTCAAAGGCGCTTTCCTGTCGGGCAATTGAATAGGCCAGAGCCTTGCCGGAACCGGAAATATTGGCGCTGTTGGGAATGACGCCGGTGGGAAATGCCAAGGCGGCGACGTCCAGTCCCCGACCAAAGGCTATTTTTCCGACCTGCAGCGAAACGCGATGTTCTCCCTGTCTTTCCGCCATGGCGGAAAGCAAGGCCAGCTCTCCGGGGCTGTCAAGTTCACGCGCCATATCAAGATAGAGCGTCCGTGCCCTGTTGCCATGGCCCACCGCATTCAACCTTTGGATGGCGCGTGCGCCCTGACGCGCAGCAAATCGGTTTCGCTCAGCAGCAGTGGGTGAGGGGTATCGCACATCCAGGCCTTTGCGATTGAGACGTGCGGCGGCCAATTGGCCATAATAGGTCGTCGAGAAAGATGCAGCCTTTGAAAAATAGTCGCCTGCCTTTCCGGGGCCGCCAACTTCTGCCGCCCGGCCCAGCCAATAATAGGCCCTTGACAGAGACAGAGGCCGGGTGGCCGTTTTCAATGCGTTTTGGAAATGCTTTGACGCCGTTTTTCCGTCATTGAAACCGCGAAGTGCAAACCATCCGGCATGCCATTCTGCTTCGATGATGTCCGTATCGCGCGTTGCAAGATGGCTCGCGGCCACTTTGTAGGCGGTTGCCATGTCGCCCTGTTCGGCAAGGGCACGCGAAATGATGCGCCCTTCCTCCCACCATTCATGGGTGTCGATCAAGGCATTTGCATCACGCGGCGCCTGAAGCAGCAGTCTGGCCGCTTCCGAATAATTGTCCTTTCCTCTCTCAAAGGTGATCCGGGCAAACAGATAGCCGGGATCCTTGTGCCAACTGGAGTGGACTGCCTTGAGCAATTTGGAGGCGTCAGAACTCTTGCGGATGACCGCAGCGCGGGCTTGAAACAGGGATTGTGCGTTGGCCAGCGCATCGACCCGGTCGGCCTGGGCGACGCGTTTGTCGTAGAGCAGCATATCCATTCTGCGTTTGTGGTCGTTCCTGCCGAGAAGGCCTGAGAACTCCCCGAGAATGAGTGTTTCAGTGTCTTTGTCGAGCCGTTGGTTTCGCCAGAGTCTGGATATCGTTGCAGCGGCTTTCTTGCGATCGCCAGACGCAACAAGCGCACGGGTAAGCGCGATGGCACCGTCATCTGTCTGGGGTATGGTATTGCCAAAGGCAGCTACAATTTGCCCCGGTGTCGCATCTTCGCGGGCAATGGCGCGTTCGGAATTGCGTCTGAGTGCATTGAGCCCCGGCCAGTCTTTCAATTGATTGGCTGCTGCCGCTATTTCCGATGAAGGGACACCCTTGGCGCCGGAGACGGCGATCGCCCAGGTCAGGATATCGCGGTCAAGCGAGGACTTGGGCATACTGTCGCGAATGGCGCGGCTTTTTGTTATCTGGTCGTCAGCGAGTGCATCCAGACCGTTTTTAAGGCTGCCTGAACGGGCAACGGGATTATCCGCCCGGGTGATCGAAGCCGTGGTTTCCATGGACGGGACGTTATTGTCGGCAAGCTGATTATTGAATGCCGGTCGCCATGTCGGCACCGGAATCGTCACACTGCGGCTCTCGGCAAAGCCCTGGTCAACAAGACCCGCGCATGCGCTGGTTACCAACAATGTCGTCAAAGCCAATCTGTTCATGGAAATAGTATCCCTTTAAAATGGGGCATAAGTCGGTCGAAGCGCCGCTCTTTTGCGAGCGGTCCGCCCATTGCCAATCTTCAGTGTGAACAAGATCGGTGAAAATTGGGTTAACCAAAGGTTATTGATGCTCTTTGTAATGAATTTTGCAGCGCCCGCTGGGGCAAGTGAGATTGTCGATAACAGCGCTTGCAGCAACGGTATGCTGGGACTATGGTGCAGCGCTTTTAGTGGCATGCTCTGCCTTGATTGACCGCGTCAGCACTTGTGATGCGGCAGTTGCATGCAATGCCGCCCGATTTGTCAGGAGTTACTATGTTCAAAGGGTCTATGCCGGCGTTGGTCACACCATTCGACGACACCGGTGCACTGGATGAAACGGCATTTTGCAATTTTGTGGAATGGCAGATAGCACAGGGAAGTCACGGTCTGGTGCCAGTCGGCACGACCGGTGAGTCTCCGACTCTGTCGCATGATGAGCACAAACATATCGTCGAGCTGTGCGTTGAAGTCGCTGGCAAACGTGTCCCGGTGATGGCTGGTGCTGGTTCAAACAATACGCATGAGGCGATTGATCTGGCGCAGCATGCCGAAAAGGCAGGCGCCGACGGTGTGCTGGTTGTTACCCCCTATTACAACAAGCCGAGCCAGCGCGGTCTTTACGCCCATTTTGCAGAAGTTGCCAAAGCGGTGTCTTTGCCGATCTTCATTTATAATATACCAGGCCGCTCCATCATCGACATGAGCGTTGAGACGATGGCTGCTCTTGCGCGGGATTTCTCCAATATTGTGGGAACCAAGGACGCAACCGCCAAAGTTGATCGTGCTTCGCAGCAAAGACAGTTTTGTGGCAAGGATTTCATTCAGCTCTCCGGAGAAGATGCAACTGCGCTGGGATTTAATGCCCACGGTGGTGTCGGCTGCATTTCGGTGACGGCCAATGTGGCACCAGCACTATGCGCGAAATTTCAGGAGGCAACGCTTGCCGGTGACTTCGCCACAGCTTTGGAATATCAGGACCGCCTGCTACCCCTGCACAGCGCCCTGTTCATCGAGCCAAATCCCGCTGGCGCCAAATACGCCTTGAGTAGATTGGGGCATATGAAAGAAAGTTTGCGCCTTCCAATGATGCCCGTGGAAAGTGCAACACGATCTGTGATAGATGATGCCCTTCGCCACGCAGGCCTCTTGAACTGACGGTTGGCGGGAGCATTTAACAAGCATGGCTAAAGACAGCGCCAATCCAAAGCGGCATATTGTTGCCGAAAATCGCAAGGCGCGTTTCAACTACGAAATTCTTGAAACGTTTGAGGCGGGTCTTGTGTTGACCGGGACCGAGGTCAAGTCTCTGAGAGAGGGCAAGGCCAATATTGCCGAATCCTATGCCAGCGAGGAGGGTGGGGAAATATGGCTGATCAATTCCTACCTGCCGGAATATCTGCAGGCCAATCGCGCCAACCATGAGACGCGGCGCAGACGCAAGTTGCTGCTGAGCAAGCGTGAGGTCCGCAAATTGATCGGGGCGGTGCAAAGGGACGGAATGTCTCTCGTTCCGTTGAAGGTCTATTTCAATGACCGGGGCCGGGCCAAAATCGAAATAGCGCTTGGCCGGGGCAAGAAATTGCATGACAAGCGTGAAACCGAGAAGAAGCGCGATTGGGATCGGCAAAAAGCCCGTGTGATGCGCGACCGGGGATAGGCTTGCCCTGTTTTTCCTGATCCAGCCATCGGCAGTCTGGATCAGGCTTTGCCCAGAAACGCGGCCGCATTTGCAAATACATCAGCAAACATCTGTTCGGTCAGTCTGCCTGTATTGGTATTGTAACGGGAACAATGGTAGCTCGAAAAGACCGTGAAACCCGCCAGTTCCGACTGACCATTGTGACGAAAAGGATGGGCTGCGACACGCCCGCCCAATGTTCGGATCGTCGAGTCATGAGCAATTTTTCCCAGCGTGATGATGGCTTTGAGTTCACCCATCGCCGCCAGTGAAGCCGTCAGGAACTGGCGACAGGTATTGATTTCAGTGGCCACGGGTTTGTTTTCCGGTGGTACGCATCGTACGGCATTGGTGATGGCCGTATCGATCAGTTCCAAGCCGTCATCGGGGCGGGCATCAAACGTGCCTTTGGAAAATCCAAACCGCGAAAGCGTGCCATAGAGAAGGTCGCCGGCATAATCACCGGTAAAGGGACGGCCGGTTTTATTGGCCCCCCGCAGACCTGGTGCCAGCCCGACAATCAGTAATTGCACGCCTGAAGGGCCTGCGAGGGGATAAAAGGTGCGGACCGGCGCATTATACCAGTCGGGATGGGCCCGTCGCTGCTCGGCAATGAAGCCATGCAATCGCGGGCACAGTGAACATTCTGAATCTGGATCGATGATGTCGCTCATACTGTCCGACATAGACCAATTTGATCACAAAGAAAATCAGCAGGTGCTCATCATCCGGAACTTGATGTCACAGGCGCAACAGGACCAAAACACAATCGGTCAGGCCCTGAAGCGCTTTGACATGCGGGCGCGACAGATCCTGACTGGAAACTTTACAAACTGAAAGCGTTTCACTGCACCGATTGCAGCGATTGAATGATGCTAGTCATCCTGTTCGTCTTCTTCTTCGACAAATTCTTCTGCAGGACGACGCACAGGCCTTTCGGACTCGGCGCGGCCAATCTCTGATTTCAACGATACCAGGTCGATGAATTGATCAGCCTGGCGGCGCAGACTGTCAGCAATCATTGCAGGCTGTGTCGCCAGGGTGGAAACAATCGTTACTTTCCTGCCCTGTCGCTGCAGCGCTGCGACGAGACTGGAAAAGTCACCGTCACCGGAAAAAATCACCAGATGATCAACCGTCTTGGCCTGTTCCATTGCGTCGACGGCAAGTTCAATATCCATATTGCCCTTGATCTTGCGACGTCCGCTGGAATCGGTGAATTCCTTGGCGGGTTTCGTGACCACATGGTATCCATTGTAATCGAGCCAATCGATCAGTGGGCGGATGGACGAGTATTCCTGATCCTCAATGATCGCCGTGTAGTAGTAGGCCCGCAGCAGATATCCACGACTGTGGAATGCGCTGAGCAATTTTCTGTAATCAATATCGAAACCAAGACTTTTCGAGGCTGCAAAAAGATTCGCGCCATCAATGAACAAGGATATTTTTTCTCTCTGATCGAACATTAATTCCTCTGTGCCTTTTGAATTGGGTGGCCGTAAAATATCGGCGTTATTTGAAATGTGAATTCTTGCGCCATTCGAAATATTGCAGAATGGTGCGCTTATATTGCATAAAATCCAAATGTAAACAATTCTATTCCGTTCAACGAATAAAGGTGGTTGTATATGTAAATAATAAATTACATTTTAAGTCCGTGACTTGGTAATCAAGTTGAATTTTGCGCTTTTGTCGCAACTCTGGCGCGCCTGCTGACAGCGTCCTGTGTGTCGCATGACAAATATGGGCGATGTCTCCGAGGCGGTCTTTTCGCCGGTATTATGGCAGTCATCAAGCGCTCTGGTGTCATGTCGGTGCCATTGAATCTTATAAATCTGGCGCAATAAGCTTGAATTTTTTTACTATTAAGGGTATCGGCAGGGCAACCTCTCAATTTTTTTAAAAATAAAGGACAGGCAATGGCCCGTGTCACAGTCGAAGATTGCATCGACAAGGTCGACAATCGATTTGATTTGGTATTGCTGGCGAGCCATCGGGCTCGACAGGTTTCGCAGGGAGCGATGATCACCGTTGATCGTGATAATGACAAAAACCCTGTTGTTGCTCTGCGCGAAATCGCCGACGAGACCTTGTCGCCAGGAGATCTGAAGGAAGACCTCATTCACTCCCTGCAGAAACATGTGGAAGTTGATGAGCCGGAACCCGATCCAGCATCCTTGCTTGTGGTTGAGCAGTCGGAAACAACGATTGAGCTTTCTGGTGAAGCAGCGTCCGATGCGGAAGAAGAGGTTGTTACCTTTGACCGTATGTCCGAGGATGATCTGCTGGCCGGTATTGAAGGTCTGGTTCCGCCGGAAAAGAGCGACGATTATTGAACTCAAAGTTTGAGTTCTTCTGTTTTGAAATGCGCCGTGTCGATCGATACGGCGCATTTTTATTTTGAAGACCACGCAAGCATAACCAGATAGTAATCAAGTCCGTGCACATTTCTCAAAAGCCTCTAAAGGAGTGATCACCACATGATGCGTCAGTACGAGCTCGTAGAGCGCGTGCACCAGTACAAGCCGGACGTCAACGAAGCCCTCCTCAATAAGGCTTATGTCTACGCCATGCAGAAGCATGGCAAGCAGACGCGTGCGAATGGTGATCCCTATATCTCCCATCCGCTGGAAGTCGCGGCCATATTGACCGAAATGCACCTGGATGAAGCGACGATTGCAGTCGCGCTGTTGCACGATACCATTGAAGACACGACAGCAACGCGCGATGAAATCGACGAACTGTTTGGCGAAGATATAGGCACGCTGGTCGAAGGATTGACCAAGATCAGCAAGCTCGACCTTGTTTCCAAGCGGGCAAAGCAGGCCGAAAACCTGCGCAAGCTGCTGCTGGCGATTTCCGATGATGTGCGCGTGCTGCTGGTCAAGCTTGCTGACCGGTTGCACAACATGCGCACATTGGTCTTCGTTCCCCCGGAAAAACGAGCCCGAATCGCGGAAGAGACGATGGATATCTATGCGCCACTGGCTGGCCGCATGGGCATGCAGGACATGCGGGATGAACTGGAAGAATTGTCCTTTCAGCATCTCAATGCCGACGCCTATGAAACCGTGACGAAACGGCTGCTTGAACTGTCGGAGAAAAACAGCGGCCTCATCCGCAAGATTGAAATCGAGCTGGAGGCGCTTTTCGAAGAGCAGGGCCTGAAGGCGACGGTGACCGGCCGGCAGAAAAAGCCCTATTCGGTCTTCAAGAAAATGCAGTCGAAATCACTGTCGTTTGAACAATTGTCTGATATTTACGGCTTCAGAATCGTCGTCAACAGTATTGAGGACTGCTATCGGGCGCTGGGAATTGTCCACACCCGCTGGTCTGTGGTGCCCGGGCGTTTCAAGGATTACATCTCAACCCCCAAGCAAAATGACTATCGATCCATTCATACCACGATCATTGGCCCGTCAAGGCAGCGCGTCGAGCTTCAGATACGTACGGTCCGTATGCATGAAATCGCCGAATATGGTGTCGCAGCCCATGCGGTTTACAAGGATGCTGATGGGTCGGACAGTGGAATTTTGCCACAGGATTCCAATGCCTATTCATGGCTGCGCAGAACCATCGAACAATTGTCGATTGGTGATAATCCGGAAGAATTCCTCGAACATACCAAGCTTGAGTTGTTTCATGATCAGGTTTTCTGCTTTACGCCCAAGGGGCAGCTGATTGCCCTGCCGCGTGGCGCCACGCCGATCGATTTTGCCTATGCGGTCCACACCGACATCGGCGATACCTGTGTCGGCACCAAGATCAATGGTCGGATCATGCCGCTGGTCACCCAGTTGAGCAATGGTGACGAGGTGGAAATCATCCGCTCCGGCGTTCAGGTTCCGCCGCCTGCCTGGGAAGAGATTGTTGTGACCGGCAAAGCCCGGGCTGCAATCCGCAGGGCAACCAGGGCCGCCGTGCGCAAACAATATTCCGGTCTGGGCTATCGCATTTTGGAGCGCGCGTTCAACCGGGCAGGCAAGAGTTTTTCACGCGATCAGCTGGGCCCCGTGCTGCACAGACTGGGCTTCAAGGAGGTCGAAGACGCCATTGCCGCTGTCGGACGTGGAGAATTGGCGTCCAAGGATGTTTTGATCGCAATCCATCCGGACCATCAGCACGATCGCGTGCCGGTGAAGCAATCAACATCAGATGAGGGCTGGTTCAACCTGCGCAGTGCTGCCGGAATGATCTTCCGAATTCCCGGTCGCTCCAAGGCCTCCAAATCACGGCGTGACAAAAAGGCGGCGAATGCTGCCGATGCCTTGCCGATCCGTGGTGCGGCAAGCGATGTCTCCGTTTCTTTCGGTGCAGCGGGCGCTGTGCCCGGAGACCGTATCATCGGCATCATGGAGCCGGGAAAGGGCATCACAATCTATCCGATCCAGTCGCCGATGCTGACCAAATATGATGACGAGCCAGACCGCTGGATCGACGTGCGCTGGGATATGGACGAGGCTGGCAGCAAGCGATTTCACTCGCGCATTTCGATGAATGCCATCAATGAACCGGGCACTCTGGCAGAAGTGGCGCAGACGATAGCTGCCAGTGACAGCAATATCCGGACACTGACAATGGTGCGGGTTGCCGACGATTTTACGGAAATGAATGTTGACCTTGAGGTTTGGGACCTTAAACATCTCAACAAACTCGTCACAAGCTTGAAAGATCTTTCCTGTATCAGCACCGTAGCGCGCTTGTATGAATAGACATGTGAAACAGAAAACGCCTGAAGAAGCGAATTTTCTCACGAAAAATATGGGGTGCCGGAAAGGCCATCAAATCACCCCGTTTGTAAGGAAAACTGTAAACTTGTTAGGATATGGTAGCTTCCTGTAAAGCGTCAGAAAGGTTGAAGACGAGGAATGTTGTTTCGCCGCCGTAACCCCGCTGGGGCCATTGAAAAAATGCGGATATTTATCTGGCCGCGACGGTCCTTTGCGCGTTCATTTCAATATTTCGGCAAACGTATCCTGCGTCTGACAGCCACACCTCATGCGATTGCTGCCGGGGTGGCGGCAGGTGTAATCGCCTCCTGGACACCCTTCATCGGTTTTCACTTCTTCATTGCTGCGGCACTGGCCTATCTGATGGCGGGAAATATCCTCGCGTCTGCACTTGGAACTGCTTTTGGTAACCCGCTGACATTCCCCTTCATATGGACGGGCAGCTACCAACTCGGCAGACATTTTCTAAACGGACGCTTTGACGATTCGGTACCGGGAATTCATCTGGGGCAATTGTTTCGCCATCTTGATGTGCATCAACTATGGGGGCCGGTTCTCAAACCGATGCTGATCGGCTGTTTGCCGTTTGCTCTGGCATTCGGCCTGCTGTTTTATGTTTTGACCTATGTCAGCGTGCTGACCTTCCAGAAACAGCGCAAACGTCGCCTGAGAAAAAAGCGTGACGTCAATGCAAATTTGCGTGGTGAGCAGACGGTTTGAACGCGAAAGCATCGCGCGACGGCCTGTCCCGATGGAGGCCGATCACATGCATTCAATCAATTGAATCTGGACATGGTTTCGCGAACGCCCGGGGCTGTGTTAAAGAGCCGCAGAAACTGGACATGCACAGTTGCGCGCTGTCCATTTACATTGTCCCGGCATCGCTCTAGTAAACATGCTGATAATCCAGCCAGGAAGGTCCACAAACGTGTCTGACAAGGTAGAAAAAAAGGAATCGACCTTCGGGGAAACCGTTAAGGTCATTATACAGGCGCTGCTTCTGGCCTTGGTCATTCGCAGTTTCCTGTTTCAACCATTTTCTATTCCCTCAGGTTCGATGATGCCCACGCTTCTGGTCGGCGACTATCTGTTCGTCTCCAAATACGCCTATGGCTATTCGCGCTATTCCTTCCCCTTTTCGCCAAACCTGTTTTCCGGCCGTATCTGGGGCAGTGAGCCGAAGCGCGGCGACATTGCTGTCTTCCGCCTGCCGCGGGATCCCAAGATCGATTACATCAAACGCGTAACCGGATTGCCCGGTGACCGCATGCAGATGATCGATAGCGTACTCCATATCAATGGTGTTCCGGTCAAGCGCGTGCGTGATGGCAGTTTCAGACCCGACGACAGTTACGATACCGGTTCGGAAACACCTGTTTACGTTGAAACCTTGCCCAATGGCGTTTCCTTTGACACTCTGGATCTGATTCCCAACGCTGTGGGTGACAACACCCGTGAATTTGTGGTGCCTGCCGGCCACTATTTCATGATGGGCGACAACCGCGACAATTCCGCTGACAGCCGGTTTGACGTCGGCTTTGTGCCGCTGGAAAATTTCGTCGGTCGCGCGGAAATGATATTCTTTTCCATCGGTGGCGATTCTTCGCCTTTGGAAATCTGGAAATGGCCAGCCCATATGCGCTTTGACCGTCTGTTCGAGAAGACCGAATGAAGCAGAAAACTGCGCTGTCGAAGCCCGATCTTAAACGGCTGTCCAAGGTTCTGGGGCACACATTCGACAATGCATCGCGACTGGAACGGGCATTAACCCATTCCAGTGCCCGCACCACCGGGCAGGGCAATTACGAAAGACTCGAATTTCTGGGTGATCGCGTTCTGGGGCTGGTGATTGCTGAAGTGCTCTTTCAGCTGTTTCCGTTGGCAAAGGAGGGCGAGCTTTCCGTTCGTCTGAACCAGCTTGTCAGCGCCGAGACCTGCGCAGCCATCGCCGACGAAATTGAGTTGCATCACTTCATCCGGACCGGCACCGACATCAAAAGCCTGACCGGCAAGCGGATGGCGAATGTTCGTGCTGACGTGATGGAATCATTGATCGCGGCAATCTATCTGGATGCCGGGCTGGAAGCCGCGCGGGCCTTTGTCTTGCGTCATTGGGAGGCGCGGGCCAGAGATTCGGCCTATGCCCGGCGTGATGCCAAGACCGAGTTGCAGGAATGGGCGCACAGCCAGACGGGTGAAGCGCCTGATTACAAGATTGTCGAACGCGAAGGCCCCGATCACGAACCGATGTTTACCGTCAGTGTCGTTGTCAAAGGGCTTGCAGTTGAAACCGGAACCGGCCGTTCCCGCCGCGCCGCCGAACAGGACGCGGCTACGAGGCTGCTGGAACGGGAAAATATTTGGAGCTCATCATGACTGAAGAGACTGGAAAAGACGTAGAGACTGAAAAAGAAGCCGATACTGGCGAAGCAGCCGCAGGCCCGACCCATTCCGGGTTTGTGGCGCTGATCGGTGCGCCCAATGCCGGCAAATCAACGCTGCTCAACAAACTCGTTGGAGTGAAAGTTTCCATCGTCAGCCACAAGGTGCAGACGACGCGATCCATTGTGCGCGGCATTGTCATGCACAACAATGCGCAGATTGTTTTCATCGACACGCCGGGCATTTTCAAACCGCGGCGCAGGCTGGATCGCGCCATGGTGACATCGGCCTGGGGCAATGCGCATGATGCGGATATCATTTTCCTTCTTGTTGACGCGGAACGCGGATTGGTTGGCGACACGCTGAACATTCTGGAGAGCCTGGCGGACGTGAAGCGACCCAAGGTTCTGTTGCTCAACAAGATCGACCGGGTAAGACATGAGGCGCTGCTGGCCCTGGCGGCAAAAGCCAATGAGATTTGCCCATTTGACGAGACGTTCATGATTTCGGCGCTCAAGGGTGCCGGTTGCAAGGACCTGCTGGATTATCTTGCCAAAACATTGCCGGAAGGTCCCTGGTACTATCCGGAGGATCAGATATCGGACCTGCCGATGCGTCAGCTTTCCGCCGAAATTACCCGTGAAAAACTCTATTTGCGGCTGCATCAGGAATTGCCCTATGCTTCCCATGTGGAGACAGAAAAATGGGAAGAGCGCAAGGACGGCAGTGTCAGGATCGAACAGGTCATTTACGTCGAGCGTGATGGTCACAAGAAGATATTGCTTGGCAAGAACGGCGAAACCATCAAACACATCAGCCAGGGATCGCGCAAGGAGATTGCCGAGATCCTGGGTCAAACGGTGCATTTGTTCCTGTTCGTCAAGGTGCGCAGCAATTGGGGCAATGACCCGGAGCGCTATCGCGAGATCGGGCTTGAATTTCCCACCTGACAGGCGCAATTTTACAGCATGGAATGGCAGGATGAAGGCATAGTTCTCGGTGTTCGACGACACGGAGAGACCAGCGTTATCGCCGAGATCATGACACAGCAACGTGGTCGTCATCTGGGCCTTGTGCGCGGCGGACGTTCCCGGCGCATGCAACCCGTTCTGCAGCCGGGAAACAGCGTGTCACTGGTCTGGCGCGCCCGCCTTGATCAGCATCTGGGCATCTATCAGATCGAACCGACCCAATTGCGCGCCGCACGGCTGATGGAGACCGCCATGGCGGTCTATGGGGTGCAGGCCATGGCGGCGCTTCTGCGCCTGTTGCCGGAGCGCGACCCGCATCCGCACCTGTATGAGACGCTGGGAATCATTCTGGAAAACCTGCATCACCCTGCCAGCGCCGGGGAATTGTTTATCCGTTTTGAACTTGCCATGCTGGAAGACCTGGGTTTCGGGCTCGACTTGAATCAATGCGCGGCAACCGGCACGACTGAGAGATTGCGCTTCGTTTCGCCCAAAACCGGACGTGCCGTCAGTCATGAGGCCGGTCTGCCCTGGGCCGACAAGATGCTGGCACTACCGGCATTTCTGGAGCGGGGAAGCAACCTGTCTGCTGACCAGGAAAGTCTGGCCGATGCTTTTCGCCTCACCGGATATTTTCTTCAGCGCCACGTTTATGAACCGCGCGGGCTGGACGCGCCGGACACACGATCCGGTTTTGTCCAGGCCTGCCTGAAAGCACTCGCGGCCACAGCGCAATAATCACCCATCTTGCTATTTGATCATGAAACGCTCTATGCAGCCCCGGCAGCAAGGCCGCGCGGAACAGCCTGTTCGCGGATGGGCCAGTGAATGAGCGCGGCAAACAGGCCAAGCGCCACGCTGAGCCACCAGACCGGATCATAGGAGCCAAAACGGTCATAGAAGGCCCCGCCCAGCCAGACCCCGAGGAATGAACCGGTCTGGTGGGAAAGAAAAACAATGCCGCCCAGCATACCCAGATGACGGGTTCCGAACATGATCGCAACGAGACCATTGGTCAGCGGGACGGTCGACAGCCAGAGCAAACCCATGACAATGGAAAACACGATGACGGATGTGCCTGTCTGGGGCAGCAGAAGGAACAACGTTACGGCGATGGAGCGACTGACATAGAGTGCAATCAACAGTATGGGCTTGGAGTGATTCTGGCCAAGTATGCCTGAGGCCAGGGACCCGAAAATGTTGAAAAATCCAATCAGGGCTATGGCCAGAACCGCATAGCTGGCGTCGATGCCGATATCCCCCAGATAGGCAGGAAAGTGAGCGGTGATGAAGGCCACCTGGAATCCGCAAACGAAAAAACCCGCCGTCAGCAGGAGATAGCTTTGATGGCCTATCGCTTCGCGCAGGGCCTGCCGGGCTGTCTGGGCGAAGGCATCAGGAGCTTGTGAGCCGGAAGATGCATTGCCGCGAAGCGCAATCGCCAGAACGGGAACAGTCAACATGGCAATAGCCAGATAGATCAGGGTGTCCGACCAGCCGACCGTCTCGATCAGACCCTGGGTAATCGGGGCAAACAGGAACATGCCGGCTGATCCGGCTGCAGTGCCAAGGCCAAAGGCGAAAGACCGTTTTTCAGGCGCCACATTGCGGGCAAAGGCTGCCAGAATAATGCCGAATGATCCGGCTGCGACAGCCAGGCCGATCAGCACGCCGCCACCGACATAGAGCCAGACCGGAGCGTCTGCAACGGCCATCATGGTGAGACCGCCTGCATAAAGAATTGCCGATAAAAACAACACGCGCCACGAGCCGTAGCGATCAGCGATGGCTCCAAAAACCGGCTGTCCCAGCCCCCAGCACAGGTTCTGCAACGCCATGGCCATGGCGAAGGTTGTCCGGTCCCATCCAAGATCGGCCAGCATGGGCAGTTGAAAAAATCCCATGGCGGAGCGGGGGCCGAAAGTCATGGCTGCGACAAGGCACCCGGCGACAATGATGACCCATGGAAAGGCTGCAGGCGAATTGTTGGCGGCTTTTGCTGCGGCGTTGGGCATGGGGCTTCCTTGGTGCCGGACGGACGGCGCTGAATGATACGTCCACAATCAACAGGTGAAATGATCAAAAAATGACGAATGTGGTTGCGAATTAATAGATACCAATTGCAGGCTTTGTCAAAACAGCAATTTTGACCAAGCCATCACGATCATTGATGCTTTTCAACGCCAAGGTTCGGTGTGACACGTTGCAGCATGCGCCATCAATGGAGGGATACTGTGAACCCGGCCCACTTGCAATCGGCCTTCAAGCGCCTTAAGTAAAACTCAGTCCGGCTTTTCCGGATTTCATTTTGGTCGCTTTATGCTCACATTGAGCAAAAGCATGGATTGAGAACCCGGGCCAGAGCAACGCTATAGGCATACAGGATGGATGCGATGAACATGCTCCAGATGGCGGACAAGATCCGGGACGGCAAACCGATGGAATCAGCCGCAGAACGCTTCGGCCTGCGCGAAATGCCAGACCTCACGTACACTCCGGCCGTGGCACGCGAAACGGCGCCTTTGTATGAGCGTGTCAAAATGCACATACCGGAGATCGAGTGGCCGGTCTTTGCGCCCTATGTTCATGCCATCAACCGCCTGAAGAAAGAGCGCGGTGCGGTCATTCTGGCGCATAATTACCAGACGCCGGAAATCTTTCACTGTGTTGCCGATATTGGGGGTGACAGCCTTCAGCTTGCCCGCGAGGCAGGCAATGTCGACGCAGAAATCATCGTTCAGTGCGGTGTGCATTTCATGGCGGAAACATCAAAACTGCTGAACCCGGAAAAAACAGTGCTGATACCTGACATGAGGGCAGGGTGCTCTCTGTCGGAATCCATCACCGGCGCCGATGTGCGTCGGCTGAAAGCCGCAAATCCGGGGGTTCCCGTGGTGACCTATGTCAATACATCAGCGGATGTGAAGGCGGAGACCGATATTTGCTGCACGTCGTCCAATGCGCTGGCGATTGTCGAGAGTTTCAAGGAAGATACGGTCTTCTGTATTCCCGATGAGTATCTTGCGATGAATATCGCCAAACAGACATCCAAGAAAATCCTGACCTGGAAAGGTCATTGTGAAGTTCACGAGCGGTTCACCGCCGATGAACTGCTGGCCTACAAGGAAGCAGATCCTGGTATCCAGATTATCGGCCATCCCGAATGTCATCCCGATGTGATCGCGGTGTGTGACTTTTCCGGTTCAACAGCCCAAATGATCAATTACGTGAAGGACGAAAGACCGCCCCGCGTGCTGCTTGTGACGGAATGTTCCATGGCGTCCAATATCGAGGCAGAGGCACCGGGTGTCGAATTCATCAAGCCGTGCAACCTTTGCCCGCACATGAAACGCATCACGCTGCCCAAGATCCTCGAAAGCCTTGTCTACATGAAGGAAGAGGTGACGATCGATCCGGCCATTGCCGACCGGGCAAGACTGGCTGTCGAACGCATGGTGAACCTGGGCAAATGACCAAGAATTCGGCCTTCTCGCCGCGCTCATGGACCGGAATTGACGATGTGGTCATCGTCGGTGGTGGTCTGGCAGGATTGTTCTGCGCCCTCCAGATGGCGCCCAGGCCTGTCACGGTACTTGCCGCCGCACCCATCGGTCAGGGCGCATCCTCCGCCTGGGCGCAGGCGGGTATTGCTGCAGCTGTCAGCGAAGGCGATACGATAGAAAAACATCTGCGCGATACGCTGGATGCCGGAGCGGGCATCGTTGACGAAAAAATTGCCCGCACAATGGTCTCCGAGGGACCGGCGCGCATCAATGATCTTCTGACCTATGGCGTGCCCTTTGACCGTGATCTCGAAGGACGGCTGGCGCTTTCAAAAGAGGCAGCCCATGGCGAGCACCGGGTGGTGCGTGTGCGCGGCGATATGGCCGGCAAGGCCATTATGGAAGCCCTGATTGCTGCTGTACGCAAAACCCCGTCAATCCGCGTCCTGGAGGGCTATGTCGTTGAACATCTGACCACCGAGGGTCGCTATGTGTCGGGCGTCGTGGCGCGTCCCGATGGCGGTAAATCCCGGCGTCGCGTCGCTTTTCCCACACGGGCAGTGGTGCTTTGTTCAGGTGGTATCGGCCATCTCTATGCGGTCACCACCAATCCGCCCCAGTCGCGCGGCGGCGGTGCCGGCATGGCCGCACGGGCCGGCGCCATTATTGCCGATCCCGAATTTGTTCAGTTTCACCCGACAGCCATCAATGTCGGGCTCGATCCGGCGCCATTGGCCACCGAAGCCCTGCGCGGTGATGGCGCCCTTCTGGTCAATGCCAGCGGTCACCGTTTCATGCTGGATATCCACGAGGATGGCGAACTTGCACCGCGTGATATCGTGGCGCGCGGCATATTTGCCGAAGTGCAGGCCGGACGCGGGGCGTTTCTGGATTGCACCAAATCCATAGGCAGCCATTTTGCCGAGCTGTTTCCCACCGTCTATGGCTATTGTCAGAAAGCCGGCATTGATCCGGCGCTTGAGCCGATCCCGGTCATTCCCGCCGCGCATTATCATATGGGTGGCATTCTGACTGACGCCGACGGACGAACATCTCTCGACGGATTGTGGGCTGCCGGTGAGGTCGCTTCGACCGGTGCCCATGGCGCCAATCGCCTGGCCTCCAATTCATTGCTTGAGGCCGTTGTCTTTGGTGGCCGAATTGCCGAGGATATTCAGGGCATGCTGCCGGCGCCAAAGTTGCTGAGTTGGGGTGGCCCGGGTGATGACAGCGACGATATCGTCACCGAGCACGACAGTCCGCAAATGAAGCGGTTGCGCAAGGCCATGAGCGACTATGCCGGCGTGATACGCGACGCAGACGGGCTGTCGAAGGCCGCACGCATTATCGCTGATATCGAAGCGGGCAACGCCAAGGAAAGATTTGCCAATATGCTGACAACCGCCAAACTGGTGGTTGCCGGTGCATTGCAACGTGAGGAAAGCCGGGGCGGTCATTATCGCACGGACCGGCCGGATCCTCTGCCCGAATGGAAAAGACGAACATTTCTCTCTTTGAGCCAGGCCGATGAGATCATCGCCGCGGCTGCACAAAAGGCTGAAGCTTGATGACGAACCTGCGTCCGACATTGTCCCCCTTGCTCGTTGAGCAAAGCGTTCGAACAGCCCTGGAAGAAGACCTGGGGCGGGCCGGTGACATCACCAGTCAGGCAACCATTGCAGCGGACCGGCGCGCCATCGTCCATGTTGTATCCCGGCAAAAGGGCATTGTTGCCGGGCTCCCGCTGCTGGCCAGTGCCTTTCGGACACTCGATCCGGCGATGGATATACAGCTGAAATGCAATGATGGAGATCCGATCGAGCCGGGTGACGTTCTGGCGCGGATTGAAGGCAATGCACGCGCAATCCTGGCGGCGGAACGGGTCGGGCTGAACTTTCTCATGCATCTGTCCGGCATCGCGACGCTGACGGCTGCCTATGCTGCGCAAATCGCCCACACCGATGCACGCGTATGCTGTACCCGAAAGACCCTTCCAGGGCTGCGCGTTGTTGGAAAATACGCTGTGCGCTGTGGTGGCGGATCAAACCACCGTTTCGGGCTGGATGACGCTGTTTTGATCAAGGACAATCATATTGCCATTGCCGGTGGGGTCGCCAGTGCCATCGCGGCAGCAAAAGCCTATTGTGGCCATCTGGTCCAAGTGGAGGTCGAGGTCGATACGCTTGTCCAACTCGAAGAAGCGCTTGCTGCTGGACCCGACTGTATCCTGCTGGACAATATGGGCCCCGACCAATTGATCGAAGCCGTGCGGATCAACAACGGGCGCTGCAAGCTTGAGGCCTCTGGAAACATTGACCTCACCACAATCAAGGCTGTTGCCGAGACCGGCGTGGACTATATATCCACTTCAAAGATCACCATGGCTGCGCCGACACTGGATATCGGCCTGGATATTGAAATCGACTGAAAAAACCAGCAAGGCCTGCTCCTTTGCTATATACCTGCAAAGGTCTGCTGAACAATTTGCGGTGCGTGCCTTCTGATGCGAATTTTCGCGAGTTCCGATTTACATGTCGACTACCGGGTCAATGCCCAATGGGTATCGGAAATCAGCGAGGCAGATTTCCAAGAGGACATTCTGATCCTGGCCGGCGATATATCCAATACGGCCGCACAGATGGAGATCTGTTTCAACGCTTTGGCAAGGCGGTTCAAGAGTGTTCTCTATGTGCCCGGGAACCATGACCTTTGGGTATCGCGGGAAGGAGAAAACAAAAGCTCCTTCGAAAAATTTCATGATGTCGGCCTATTGGCCCGCAACAGCGGTGCCTCGCTGGAACCGTTTTACCAGGATCAATTGGCCATCATGCCGCTGCTGGGCTGGTACGACTACTCCTTTGGAGAGCCCGGCGCCAAATTGAAAATGGCCTGGGCGGATTACCGCGCCTGCCGCTGGCCCGATGACATGGATGACCAGGCGGTCACACAGTCCTTCACACAAATGAATGAGCCCGTGGTGCGGCCATCAGGCCGTACAGTGATCAGTTTTTCCCATTTTTTGCCGCGCATTGATGTGATGCCGCATCAGATTTCGGCAAAACACCACTTCATTTATCCTGTGCTGGGCACCGACCTGCTGGATGATCAATTGCGCCGCGCCGGCTCCACCCTGCATATCTACGGCCACAGCCACGTCAATCAGCGCATTACACTCGATGGCGTGACCTATATCAACAATGCCTATGGTTACCCCAAGGAAACGCGGATATCAGCCAAACGCTTGCTGTGCATCTACCAGGACGGCAAGATATTGGATCAGTCGAGCTGAGAGCTTCGTCAGCGGTTATCTATTATTTTCGAAGAAATTTCGACAAGAGCGGGTAAAGTCAGGCAGCGTGCTGTTCCTTGTTTCTCTCTTCAAGCACTTCCAGACCAGTAGGGTCACGGTCGAGCAATAACAGGGCGCTCGTGATCGCATGGCTGACCAGAATGTCGCCGCTCTCATATTTTTGAAATGCATTCGGTCCGCCGCCAATCAAACGCCCGGCATCTTTCTGACTCAGCTTCAATCGTTTGCGTATGCGTTTAACATCTTTGGGTGTCAGTCGGCCTTCTACTTTGGCCTTCAATTCCGTAAGCGCCCGGTCGGAGACTTTTAGATCAGAACGATCATGGATGCTCTCTTCGCTTGCATCGCAATACCATCCTGGCATGTCGAAAGTAACCGACGCTCCTCTATAGGTAATGGTCATGGGTCGCAAATCTCGAACCATCGGAGCCCCTGTTTCAGGGCAGATTGGATTAGCCATTGTCTTTCTCCTTGAAGGACAACAATAAAAACTCACTTACGACACCGGCCGTAAATTTCACATAAAGAACGCCCATGTCAGTAGGCACATAGTACACATCTTGCCAAACACGATGATCGGCAAACGACGTCATCGATTTCTGAAAATCATGGCGTTCAATTGACTGGATTACCTCAATGATTTCAGCACTTCCACAACCGAGCGCGGCGGCTGAACGGATGGCAGAGCCCGTCACGTTTAGGCCCTTCGCGTTACTGAAGGTCGATTTGATAGCATCCAAGTCATAGGTTAGAGCCTATCTTGTTTTCATTGACCCACTCTGTTCGTGATCCAGTGAGTCGAT